>OGXK01000593.1_pt1 | contig 18851 bp, 18 predicted proteins | sample 1576261 | NCBI WGS metagenome assembly OGXK01 (sample SAMEA3541581, study PRJEB24748) | human gut metagenome | biome: human gut; feature: human-associated habitat; material: faeces | place: China | collected 2012 | reverse complement strand
TGCGGTTTCGTGCCGCTTCGTCAATCTCGGCGCAATACTGTCTTACGTACACCCAGCTATCGCGCGGAATGCCTTTTCTTTTGTTTTACAGCGCGGTCCCCTTTTTCGGCACGAAAAAGGACTTCATATCCGCCCTTTCAAGCTCGAGCAGCTTGATCTTTTTGTCGACGCCGTCTGCGTAGCCGGTCAGGCTGCCGCTCGCGCCCACCACGCGGTGGCAGGGGATGATGAGCGAAATATCGTTGTGCCCCACCGCGCCGCCGACGGCCTGCGCAGACATGTGCGTTAGGCCCTGCTTCTCCGCCAGCTTTCGCGCAAGCGTGCCGTAGGTCGTTGTTTCACCGTAGGGAATTTCCAGCAGCAGCGCCCATACTGCCTGCTGGAATGCCGAACCCACGGGGTGGAGCGGCGGCGTGAAGTCCGGCTCGCGGCCCGAAAAGTAGATATCGAGCCAGCGCTTGGCCTCGCACAAAACAGGCGTCTCGCTCTCGGCATACTCTTTTGGCAGCGTGCGGGCAAAATATTTCTGCCCGTCGAACCACAGGCCCGTCAAGCCCTCTTCGTCCGCCGCAAGCAGGATGCCGCCGAGCGGCGAACCATAATGCCGGGTGTAAGTCATCGTCCTCGCCTCATTTCTTCTCTTTCGGCGCGTAATCGTGCAGCTCGGGGATCGCACCGCCGGACACCGCCCAGAGGTACAGGCTCGCCACGCTGCCATAGGGCGAAAAGCGGCGGCGGTACTTTTCAAAGAGCCCTCGGTTGATCTTTCGGTGGTGGTACACCATGCGCAGCCCCCGCTGGATGGCAAGGTCGTCGCAGCTCAACACGTCCTGCCGCTGCATGCAGAAGAGCAGGATCATCTCCGCCGTCCACACGCCGATGCCCTTGAGGGACGAAAGCTCCCGGATAGCCTCCTCGTCGCTTTTTTGCCAGATACCTTCTAAATCGAATGCGCCAGTGTGGACCTTTTCGGCAAAATCCGTGATGTACTCCGCCTTTCTGAACGTCATGCCGAGTGATTGGAGCTTGGAAACACCCGCGGCGAGGACCGTCTCGGCGTTGACCTCGCCGAGTGCCGACAGCATCCGCTGCCAGATCGTCTCCTGTGCCTTGGTCGAGATCTGCTGGCCGACGATGTGGTGCACGACGGCGGAAAAGAGGTCAGTATCCACTTTTCTCTCGACATGGCCGATGCGGTCGATGACCTCGGCCATGCGCTTATCCTTCTTTTTAAGATAGTCGGTCTCCTCTTCCCCGTAGGCAAAATACATTGAGCTTCCTCCCCGCCGCGTCATCTAAAACGTATGTTCTATATATTATATGGTGCCATTTTCTTTCTGTCAAGCGTGCAAGCTTTTGTAACGGACTATCGAAAAAATTTTCGAAGCCCTCTTGACTGAAAGTGTACTTTAAGTTGTAGAGTATCAGTGAACTTTAAGAACAACAAGTTTTTTCAGGAGGAATGTCTCATGATCAAGCCTTATATCGTATGCCACATGATGACCTCGGTCGACGGACGTATCGACTGCGCCATGACCGAGCACCTACCCGGCGTGCAGGAATATTACGACACGCTCGACGCGCTGGACGCGCCCACACGTATCAGCGGCCGCGTGACCGCGGAGCTCGAAATGGCGCTGCCCGGAAAGTTTGAGGCCAAGACCGCCGAAGCACTTGGCAAGGAGGCCTTTTCCAAGGCCGCCGACGCCGAGGGCTACGAGATCGTCGTTGACACCCACGGCACGCTCCTCTGGGGTGAGAGCGCCGAAGGCGAGCGTCCGCTGCTCATCCTGACGAGCGAGCAGGTCAGCAAGGAGTACCTTGCGTATCTCAACGGCAAGCACATCTCGTGGATCGCCTGCGGCAAGGAACACGTCGACTTGAAGCGCGCGTGCGAAATTCTCGCCGCGGAGTTTGACGTCAAGAGAGCCGCCGCGGTCGGCGGCGGACACATCAACGCAGGCTTCCTCGCCGCAGGGCTACTCGACGAGGTCAGCATTCTGATCGGCGCCGGCATCGACGGCCGCGGCGGCATGCAGAGCGTGTTCGACGGCCTGCCGATGGAGCGCGGCGTCACGCCGCTCAAGCTCACGAGCGTGCGGCAGTACGGCAGCGGCGCGGTCTGGCTGCGCTACAATGTGGAAAAGTAAAGCAGAGGAGGCTTTTTAACATGAAGTAGGAAAATAAAGAAGCATTTGAACAGGTCAACATGTTCGGCACCGGCACGCCGAACACCGCTTACGCCAAGTTTTTCATCGGCGATTCGTTCTTAAATCCTCTGACTGACCCGAAAGGCAGCCTCTTCGCCGTGAACGTGACCTTCGAGCCCGGCTGCCGCAACAACTGGCACATCCATCACGCGACTTCCGACGGTGGACAGCTCCTTCTCTGCACCGCGGGCGAGGGCTGGTATCAGGAAGAGGGCAAGGACGCCGTCAGCCTGCACGAGGGCAGCGTCATCATGATCCCCGCGAACGTGAAGCACTGGCATGGCGCGAAAAAGGACAGCTGGTTCAGCCACATCGCCGTTGAAGTCCCCGGCAAAAACTGCCGGAACGAGTGGTGCGAGCCGGTCTCGGACGAAGAGTACAATAAGCTGTAATCGGAGGCAATTTCCATGATCTTAAACGAAACTTATACGCTCGAAAACGGCCTGAGCATCCCCAAGCTCGGCCTTGGCACCTGGTTCATCGACGACGATCAGGCCGCCGAGGCCGTCCGCACCGCCGTGAAGCTTAGCTACCGCCTCATCGATACCGCGCAGGCCTACGGCAACGAGCGCGGCGTGGGCGAGGGCGTGCGCACCTGCGGCGTTCCGCGCGAGGAGCTTTTTGTCGCCAGCAAGGTGGCCGCGGAGCTCAAGACCTATGACGAGGCCAAAAAGTCCATCGACGAAACGCTCGAGAAGATGGGCCTTGACTACCTTGACCAGATGATCATCCACTCTCCCCAGCCGTGGAACCAGTTTCGCGTGGAAAAGCGCTATTCTGAAGAAAATAAAGCCGTCTGGCGCGCGCTCGAGGATGCGCAAAGCGAGGGCAAGGTCAGAGTCATCGGCGTGTCGAACTTTCTGCGCGACGACCTTGAAAATCTGCTCTCCGACTGCCGCGTAAAGCCGATGGTCAACCAGATCCTGCTGCACATCAGCAACACCGACCTCGCGCTGCTCGACTACTGCCGCGAGCAGGGCATCCAGGTGGAGGCCTACTCCCCCATCGCCCATGGCGAGGCGCTCAAGAACCCCGCCATCGCGGAGATGGCGAAAAAGTACGGCGTCAACGCCGCGCAGCTGTGCATCCGCTATGTCATCGAGCTCGGCGCGGTCGCGCTGCCGAAGACGGCCAACCCCGACCACATGGCGAGCAACGCCGCCGTGGACTTCACCATCTTGAGTGAGGACATGGAGACGCTCAAGCACACGGACCGCATCGCCGACTACGGCGAGTTCAACATCTTCCCCGTCTTCAGCGGCAAGCCGCTCGCGTAACGAACGCAAAAGGAAAAGGAGAGAACGCAGCAGCGTCCTCTCCTTTTTTTACAAAAGCATGCAGAAAGCGATCTGCATACAGAGCCATCTTTCAAAAAGCCTCTTATTTCTTCTCTTCCTCGCGCACAAACATCATCAAAAAGCTGACTGCGAGCAGCAGGCAGGACACCCAGATGCCCTTTTCGGCAAAGCGCGCCGTCAGGACGCTGCCAAGCCCCGCGCCGACGGCAAAAATACCGATGACGCCAAAATACGTCAGTGCCTTTTTCAGCACCTCGCGGTCGTGCGTGTGGAAGTAGGCGCACAGCGCCTCGGTGCCGCTGCGCATGTTGCCGATGCACATGGTGCTCGCGTAGGCGTGGCCGCGCACCTTGCGGAAGGTCTGCACCTGCATCGCGCAGACGAACGAGACGAGCGCGTTTGCAAAGGTGTTGACCGCCTGCGGCAGGAAGCCGACAAAAAACAGCAGCACGATCTCGGCCAGAATGATGAGCTGGCGCCAGTGCACCTTTTCCATGCACTTATAGCGGCGGTGGACGCATTCCGCCACAAAAATGCCCGCCATAAACGAGATCACCGGCACAAAATAGCGGAAAACATCTGCCCAGTCGCCTGCAAAAAGGTGTGTGCTCATCAGCACGATGTTGCCCGTCTGCGCGTTGGCAAACACCTTGTCGCGGCAGCAATAGGTATAGGCGTCCTGCAATCCGCCGGATAAAATGATAAACGCGGACATCAGGAACGAATCGGACATCTGCCCGTGCGGTCGATCAAGCTGCATGGTTACATTTTGGCTCCTGTTCGTTAAAATTCCGACATGATTATACGGCGGTGGCCGCGCTTCGTCAAGCGGCTTTTGCGTCGAGCCGCGCGGTGTATCTGCGGATGCACGCCGCAGCGTAAACGGCGGTGACAAGCTCCGTGATGGGCATGGCGAACCAGAGCGAATCCGCGCCCGCAAGAAGCGGCAGCATCAGGATCAGTGCGCCGCTGATGACGAGTCCGCGCGCGACCGACACGATAAACGCCGCCTTCGGCTGTAAGATGGCCTGGAAATAATACGCCGAGAAGATGTTGAACGGCAGCAGCAGGAATGAGATCGCATACGCGCGGATGATGGCCGGGGCCATCGCCAAGATCGTCTCCGTCGGGCTCATAAAAATGCGGATGTAGAGATTCGGGCACGCCACGCTCGGCGCCGTCCAGAAAACGCCGAAAAATACGACCGTCCACAGCGCATATCGCAGCGTCTCGCGGATGCGAGCCTCTTTCCCCGCGCCGAAATTCGTCGAAATGATGGGCTGGGATGCCTGTCCGACGCTGTACGCGCAGCACTGGACGAATGTGCTGACGTTGATGATGGGGCCGTAGATCGCGAGCGCGTCCGAGCCGAGGTATTGCATGATCTGGCGGTTGAAGAGCACAGTCAGAATACCCATCGCCATGTCGATAAAGAAGCTCGAAAAGCCCGTGACGGCGATCTTCCACAGCTTGCGCGCAAGCCTCTTTGGTTTCACGAGGTGCAGCGTGTTCTTCCTGCTCGCAAAGTGCGTCAGCATCACGAGGAACGACACCGCCGAGCCCAGCGCCGTGGCAAGACCCGCGCCGTAAACGCCCATATCGCATGGGAAGACGAAGAACCAGTCGCCGAACACATTGAAGATGCCGCCCGACAGCACACCAAGCGTCGCAAGTGCGGGCGCGCCGTCGTTGCGCAGAAATGCCGCGAGCATCTGATTGAAGAGGAACAGCGGGAATACAACTTTAATGGGGATCATGTACCGCTGCGCGAGGGCGAGCAGCGTCTCATCCGTGCCGAAAAACATCAGAAGCGGACGCTCGAAGAGGATGAGCCCGACCCACGCGAGCGCCGCCAGAATGACCGAGCCGATGACCGCTGCGGTGAAATACTGGTCGTCCTCACCGTCAGCGCTCATGCCGCTGCCGCGCTTCGTGCTGAAGATCACACTGCCGCCGATGCCCATGAGAAGGCCAATGCTGTAAATGACGTTCCACACCGGCGCGACCACAGCCAGCGCCGCCGTGCCATCAGGCCCCTGATACTGCCCCACCATCGCCATGTCGACGATGCCGTAGATGCTGGAGATCAGCGCACTGCCGAACGCCGCCGACAAGTATTTGAAGTAAAGCGTTTTGATATTTCCACGCAAAAGGTCCATTGTCGTTTCCTCCTGTCAACAAAAAAGCCGGATAAGGAACAGGCATTTCAGCCTGCGCCTTATCCGGCTGCCGTTTCTTTCGAACAGCGCGCCCTCCGAGCGAGCAAGAGGGACTATAGCACAAGAAAACGGCAATGTCAAGCCGCGGCGATTTCCCTCTTTTTCCCTTTCTGAATTTTCCGTGGACAATTTCTTCCCGATGGGGTAACATCATAGAAAAACAGGAAACGGATCACTTTTTCATGGACAAGTACAGCATCTTAAAGCAATATTACGGCCACAGCGCGTTTCGCGCGGGGCAGGAGGCGCTGATCGACGCGATCCTCTCCGGGCGCGATGCGCTGTGCGTCATGCCGACGGGCGGGGGCAAGTCGCTCTGTTATCAGATCCCCGCGCTGCTCCTGCCGGGCATCACGCTCGTCGTCTCGCCGCTCATCTCGCTGATGAAGGATCAGGTCGCAGCGCTCAAGAGCGCGGGCGTTCCCGCGGCGTACATCAACAGCTCACTGACAGGCGAGCAGATCCGCACGGTCTACGCCCGCACGCGCAAGGGTGCCTACAAGCTCATCTACGTCGCGCCCGAGCGGTTGGAAACGAACAGCTTTTTATCGCTGATGCAGGAGATGGACGTGTCGTTTCTCGCTGTGGACGAGGCACACTGCATTTCGCAGTGGGGACAGGACTTCCGCCCGAGTTACCTCGGCATTGTCGATTTCATCAATGCCCTGCCGCGCAGACCCATTGTCGCGGCCTACACCGCGACGGCGACAAAGCAGGTGCAGTCCGACATTCTGCGGCTCTTGCAGCTGCAAAGCCCGTACCGCATCGTGACGGGCTTCGACCGTCCGAACCTCTATTTCGACGTGCGCCGCCCGAAAAACAAGTTTTCCGCCCTCGCCGCACTCATTGACGAGCGGCGGGGCAGGAGCGGCATCGTCTACTGTGCAACGCGCGCGGCGGTCGAGCGCGTGTGCGACAGCCTGTGTGACCGCGGCATCGCCGCCACGCGCTATCACGCGGGCCTCACAGATGAGGAGCGGCAGCAGAATCAGGACGATTTTCAGTTTGACCGCAAGACCGTCATGGTCGCGACGAACGCCTTCGGCATGGGCATCGACAAGTCAAACGTCAGCTTTGTCATCCATTACAACATGCCGAAAAGCCTCGAGGCCTACTATCAGGAGGCGGGCCGCGCCGGACGCGACGGCGAGAATGCCGACTGCGTCCTGCTCTTCGCGCCCGCTGATGTGGAGACCGCGCGCTTTCTCATCGAAAACGGCGGGGCCGACCAGCTCTCGGAGGAGGACGCTGCGCTCGTGCGCAAGCGCGACTATGAGCGCCTGCAGGCGATGACGGGGTACTGCAAATCCGTCGACTGTCTGCGCGGGCGGCTGCTTGACTACTTCGGCCAGATACACCCCGCAAGCTGCGGAAACTGCTCCAACTGTAAAGCGACCTACCAGACCGAGGACATCACGCTCTCGGCGCAGATGATCTTATCGTGCGTCATGCGCATCCGCGAGCGGCTGGGGTACTACGTCGGCAAAACGCTCGTCATTCAGGTCCTGCGCGGGAGCCGCGACCAGCGTCTTTTGTCGCTCGGCCTTGCGAGCCTGTCGACCTATGCTCTCATGGACAAAACGTCGCCAAGCGTCATCGAGCGGTACATCGAATACCTCGAATCTGCGGGATATCTCGAGGTCGACCAGCACTATTCGACGCTCCGGCCCACAAAAAAAGCATCCGCCGTGCTCTTTGACGGCGAATGCGTGCTGATGCAGAAGCGGGTGGAGCCGAAGGCGGAGAAAAAGTACCCGCGCGGCGCGTTTTCGGACGAATTTGAGGAAAACAGCCTTTATGAGGCGCTGCGCGCCCAGCGCGCGGAGCTTGCCAAACGCGAGAGCGTTCCCGCCTACGTCATCTTTTCGAACGCGACGCTCGCCGACATGGCGGAGAAAGCGCCGCGCTCGCTCTCAGAGCTTCTCGAGGTCTCGGGTGTCGGCGAGCGGAAGGCCTCTCGCTACGGAGAGGTCTTCCTGCGCACCATTGAGGAGTATATACAGCAGCAGGGGTAAAGCGGGCTCACTTCAGCACCGTGCCGTCTGCCAGCGTGATGATATAGCCGTTGAAGTTGATGGTGCCGTTGTTGGTGAGGCTCGTAAGCGTGCAGTTGCCGGTCAGGTTCCAGATGCAGCCGCTCTCGATCGCGACAAACGCGTTGTCGCTGACGGCGGTGCCGCCCTCGGCATTGTCGATGATGTTGATGGTGCCGGTGAAGGTGCTGCCGTTTTTCATCGTCATCGTGAGATTCGAGATGGTATCGACGATGATGTCGCCAGAAAGCGTCTGGCCGTCCGCGGTGAATTCGACCTGCGCACCGTTGCTGCCGGCCGTGCCCCAGCCGCGGCTGGCACTGTTGCCGACCACGCGCAGCAGCGCGCCGTCCGCATCATTGTTGACGATATTCACGCCGGAGAGCGTCAGCAGGCAGTGGGTGTTCGTGATGTAGAACATGTCACCGCTGCTGCCAACGAGGCTGCCGCCGGTCATCGAGAAGACGGACGTGCCGACGTCCGCGTCGCCGCTCATGGACTGGTAGATCATCACGTTGTGGACGTTTTCCGAAGAGCTCGTACCCTTGGTGTCGCTCATGTTGCCGGTGACATAGCAGTCTTCGAGCGTGATGGAGTTCTTACCCTCGATGACAAGGGCTTCGGAGTTGTTCGCTGTCAGGTTCGCATTCTTCACGGTGATGTCCGCCGTGGAGTAGACCGCGGGGGAGTTGTAGCCGTTCGAGGTGTACGCGCCGCCGCTCACGTTGACCGTACCGCCGCCGCGGTCGGAGCGGATGGCCGCGGACGAGTTGCCGGAGGTCTCGACAACTGAGTTGCTCGCGCTCGTCGTGCCGCTGCCGTAACTGAACACGCCGTTGCCATTTTGCGCAGAGGACGTGACGGTTGCATTCTTGATGGTCACCGTCGCGCCGTTCATCGCGAGAAGCGCTGCGTTCATACCGTAAAAGTCGCCGTCCTCGGTGTTCGAGGCCGCGCCCGCGCTCTTGTCGACGGTGACGCCGTCGAGCGTGACGGCCGCGCCGTCCACGCGCAGGGCGTTTTCGTCGTCGCCGGTCGAGGTGTAGCTTTCGCCGCTGTAGGTGCCGTCCTCGCTGATGGTCGTGGCGGCGGTGCCCTGCGTCACCTCGCCGCTGCCGCCAAAGCTCTGGCCGCCGCCCACGGACTCGACCGTGGCGCTCGCCGCGGTGTTGTTGCCGACCTCAACGGTCAGGATATCGCCCTCGGCGAGGTCGCTGAGCTCGATGCTCTCGTCATTTTTTGTAATTTCCGCATTCGCGAAGTCGAGCGTCACACTCTCCTCGCCCGCGGTAAAGCTGCTGCCGCCCATGCCGCCGGAGCGCTGCCGCTCGGGGCCTCGCCATCAGGTTTCTCTGGAGGCTGGCTGCCGGAATCACCGCTCTGGCTGTTGGAAGAACTGTCCTGGCCGCTCGGCATCTCGGGCGGCTGGCTGTCGGTGCTGCCGCTCTGGCTGTCGGGCTTTGCGGGCGGCTGACTGCTGTCGGACGATGCATGATCCTCACTGCTGCTGTTGCCGCTCTGCGTTTCGCCGTCCAGCTTGTCGGGCGGCGTCTGGCCGGAATCGGAACTGTCAGACACGCCATGGGACGGCATACCGCCCGCACTCAGCTCGCCGAGCTGCATCGTCACGGCAGTGCCGTCAATATCGGTGATCTCGCCGGTGATCGTCTGGCCGGAGCAGTCCGATGTTTTGCTGCCGCACGCGGCGAGCGACAGTGTCAGCGCCGCCGCACAGAAAAGAGAACGAATCTTTTTGCTTTTCATCAAAAATGACCTCCTTCGTCATTGTGTATCCCAAATGCTTCCGCGGGGCTGTCGTTTTTCGGTTTCCCCTTGGAACGAGGTCATGATTGCCCGCCAACCTAAAAAAGCTAAAGGAAAGTTTGAACATTTTGTTTTTCACGAAAACGCAAAAAGCAGTGCCGCCTGAAATCAGGCGGCACTGTTCCTATTGATATGATGTTCCCACCGGCGCGGCGCAGGCGGTTAGTTTTCTCTAACTCGCAGTCTTTTGAAAAGCCGCCGCAGGGCAGCTTTCCAATATATCCTGCTTTCCCGCTTGCCTTCGGGAAGGTGATCGACCTTGCGTATTGTAGCACAGCGATTTTCGCATTGCAAGAGCGGTTTTCAAATTTTTGCGATATTTTCTTTGCTACATACGCTTTCTCGCCCCGTCCGCTGCGACAGACTGTTCCCATTCCGTGTCCCGCGGCACTTGCATCCCGCGGCTTTCGCTGGTATACTATGTCCAGAAGTTAGATGTATTTAACAGAATTGATACTTCACACAGAAAAGACGGTGAACGACATGGAAGCATTTTACGGCATTTTGATCCCATTTCTCGGCACGTCGCTCGGCGCGGCGTGCGTGTTCTTCATGAAAAAGTCGCTCAGCGACGCTGTGCAGCGCTCGCTGACGGGCTTTGCCGCGGGCGTGATGGTCGCGGCCTCGGTCTGGAGCCTGCTGATCCCCGCCATCGAGCAGTCGTCGGCGATGGGGAAACTCTCGTTTCTGCCGGCGTTTCTCGGCTTTTGGGTCGGCATTCTCTTTTTGCTGCTGCTCGACCACGTCGTCCCGCACCTGCACGCCAAGAGCGGGCAGGTCGAGGGGCCGAAGAGCCAACTCCAGCGCGCGACGATGATGGTGCTGGCCGTCACACTGCACAACATCCCCGAGGGCATGGCCGTCGGCGTGGTGTATGCGGGCTATCTCTCCGGCAGCGCACAGATCACGGCGGCGGGCGCGCTGGCGCTCTCACTCGGCATCGCGATCCAGAATTTTCCCGAGGGGGCGATCATTTCGCTCCCCCTGCGCGCCGAGGGCATGGGCAAAGCAAGAGCTTTCTGGGGCGGCGTGCTCTCGGGCATTGTCGAGCCCATCGGCGCGGTGCTGACGATACTCGCCGCGTCGCTCATCGTTCCGGCGCTGCCGTATCTTCTGAGCTTTGCCGCGGGCGCGATGCTCTATGTCGTCGTCGAAGAGCTGATCCCCGAAATGTCGCAGGGCGCGCACTCCAACATCGGCACGGTGTTCTTCGCCGTGGGCTTCAGCCTGATGATGGTGCTCGACGTGGCGCTGGGATGAAATACGGCAGGAATGCAAGCAGGAGGCGATACCGAGCGGTACGCCTCCTGCTTTTTATGCTGACGCCAGCCTTGCGCCTATTTTTCCACCCGAATAAGATTGCTCTCATACGGCCGCTTGCCGGAGAGCACTTCGTCGTAAAAATTCTGCTTCCAGTCGATGTAGGCGACGCTGTCCTGCAATTCCCGAATGCCTGCGCGCAGCGCCTCCTGCTTCTGCGCCGGCAGGATCTTGCGCTGCGGGATGGTGCGCTCGCCTTGTAGGCAGAGGGCGAGGCAGTCCTTCATCTCCTGAATGCTCATGCCGCATTTTTTCAGGCGCGTCAGGCTGCTGATCCACGCGACGTCCCGCTCGTCAAACACGCGGCGGTTGTTTTTGTCGCGCTTGACGTTGGGGACAAGCCCCTCGTTGCAGTAAAATCTTAAGGCCTGATAGGTCATGCCCGTTTCCTTGCAGACCTGCATCATGGTGTAGCGCATGGCAATCCCTCTCTGCTGCGTAAAAATTGTGTTTTTTCCTCAAAAACCTCTTGACCGGTTGTTACAACCGGTATTGATAATCGGCAGTATCAACCGGAAGCTGCCATCGGCAATGATAGCAAACAGCGGCGAATACCGCAAGAAAAACGGTCAGAGAGGATACGTTATGATGAATAACTTTATTTTTGAAAACAAGACCAAGGTATATTTCGGCAAAGGCGGCGTGAAGGAGTACCTCGGCGGCCTGCTCGCAAACTTTGGCGAAACCGTCATGCTGGCCTATGGTGGCGGCTCGATCAAGTGCAACGGCGTGTACGATGAGATCATGGGTATCCTGAACGCGCAGGGTAAGTGCGTTGTGGAGTTCTCCGGCATCATGTCCAACCCCACCTATGCCAAGGTGCAGGATGGCGCGAAGCTAGCGCGTGAAAATCACGTCGACCTGATCCTCGCCGTGGGCGGCGGCAGCGTGTCCGACTGCTGCAAGGTCATCTCCGGCGCGTTCGACACGCTGAGCCACGCGATGGAAACCTACTTCGGCAAGCCGGATGAAAACAACCTCTCCGATGATATCAATGAGGCCGTCATGCGCAGCGTCATCCGCAACATCCGCATTTTGCTGACCGATCCTGAAAATTACGACGCCAGAAGCGAGCTGGCGCAGGCGTCCGCCATGGCAGAGAACGGCGTGCTGAAGATCGGCAAGGTCACGGATTTTCAGGCGCATCAGATCCAGCATCAGCTGGGCGCTTACACCAATCGCAACCATGGAGCGGGCCTGGCGGTGATCCATCCCGTTCTGTACCGCCACATCTACAAGTCTGGTGCGGCGCGGTTTGCGCGGTTTGCTCAGAATGTCTGGGGCATCGCACCCAAGGGCAGTGACGGGGAAACCGCCGCCGGTATCGACGCGCTGGCCGCGTTCATTAAGGAAATTGGTCTGCCGACCAGCTTTGCAGAGCTTGGCATTCCCGCCGACACCGACTTCCGCGCCGTGGCGGATTCTACCAACATCACCGCTGGCTGCTGCAAAAAGTTGACGCACGACGAGATCTACGAAATTTTGCAGGAATGCCTGTGAGTATCCGCGCTTTTCGCAGCAAAACGAAGCATTCTTTGCGCTGTGCTCCATTTTTGGCTTTTCTGCCTCTTGCATTTGGGCCAAAGCGTGATATCATGGGCCAGACAAATTGCGGAAAGGGGCGGTAGAGTTGAAAGCTGCATCGCAGAAAAAATCATTGGATATGCTCCACGGGACGCTCTGGGATAAGATCCCGCGCTTTGCCGTTCCGGTGGCGGCCACGGCGATTTTGAGCCAGCTGTTCAACGCCGCGGACATCGCCGTCATCGGCAATTTTACCGGCGAGCTCCGCACTGTGGCGGTCGCGGCCGTCGGCACAAACAGCTCGATCATCAGCCTGATCGTCAACCTGTTCATCGGCATCGCGCTGGGCGCGAACGTGACGATCGCGCACGCCATCGGCGAAAAGAACGACACGATGGTGCACCACGCGGTGCACACCTCCATCGTTGTGGCGGTGCTGGGCGGTTTGATCGCGGCGGTCATCGGTGAGCTGTTCGCCGTTCCGCTGCTGAATCAGCTGAATGTGCCGTACGATGTGTTCCCGCTGGCGCTGCTATACCTGCACATCTATCTTGCGGGCCTGCCGGTGATCCTGCTCTACAACTTTGAGGCGGCGGTCTTCCGCAGCGTGGGCGAGACGAAAATTCCGCTGATCGCGCTGACGGCCTCCGGCGTTCTGAACGTGATCCTGAACCTCTTTTTCGTGGCCGCGCTCCACATGAGCGTGGACGGCGTCGCGATCGCAACGGTGCTGTCGAACGCGGTCAGCGCGGCGATCTTGTGGGGTTTCCTGCTTAAAACGGACAAGGTCATCCGCCTTGAGCCGAAAAAGCTGCGCATCGACGGGCTGTGCCTCAGGCAAATTCTGCGCATCGGCGTTCCTGCGGGTGTGCAGAGCGCGATGTTCTCCATCGCGAATATCGTCATTCAGGGCGCGATCAACAGCCTCGGCACGGTCGTCATGGCGGCGTCGAGCGCAGCCTACAACATTGAGGTCATCACCTACGATATCCTCAACTCCTTCTCGCAGGCCTGCACGACATTCGTCGGACAGAACTTCGGCGCGGGCAAGATCAAGCGCTGCAAGAAAACGCTGCTGCTGTGTCTTCTCGAGGGCATCATCAGCCTCGGCGTCGCCATCGCTCTGATCCTCTTTTTCGGAAAGTCGCTGCTCACCATCTTCAACGGCGACCCGCAGGTGGTAGAGACGGGCTATATTCGCCTCATGCTGATCATGCCGTCGCACCTGTTCAGCCTTTGCTACGAGGTGCTTTCCGGCTACCTGCGCGGCTTTGAAATTTCACTGCCGCCCGCCGTTTTGACGATGCTGGGCGTCTGCGGCGTCCGCCTGAGCTGGCTGCGCTGGGTCTTCCCGCAGTACAAGACGTTTATGAACATCATGCTGGTCTTCCCCATCAGCCTTGCGGCCACGGCGCTTCTAATGCTGGCAGCGGTGCTGTACTTCCGCCCCTCGCGCCGCTATGCGCATCTGCAAAAGAGTGATGGCGCGGCTTCGGCAAAAATCGAAGGATAAGACCATTCCCAAAATCGACAAAGCAGGGCGTTTGCCTAAAAGGCAAGCGCCCTGCTTTACTTTTTTGATGGGGCAGCCGTTTCTAAATCGCGGATGGGAAATTTTCACATCAGCTCGCGCGTGAAATCAAGCACGCACTCGCGCAGACGCAGAATTTCCTCTGGCGTGTTCTTGCTCAGGTGCATACCGATGCCGAGCTCCCGTCCCGTTTTCGGGCTGACCGGCAGCGTCTTTACGCCGTGCGTCCGCCCGCGCATCATGATCTCCGTCATCATTGTGATGCCAAGGCCCTTGCTGACCATGCGGATGACCGTTTCATCGTCCACATGGCAGGGGCGGATATTCGGCTTCACCTTTTTGGGACTCAGCGCAGCGTTCACGTCGATGTCGAAGCGCCCGTAGGGCATCAGGAATTCTTTTCCGTCGAATTCCTCGATGGGGAAGGTCTCTTCGCTGCCGGTGGGATAGTCCTCCGGCAGGATGGCGTACATCGCGTCGTAGTAGAGCGGTGTCCAGTCGCAGTTGATGTGGCTCTGCCGCGCGGCAAAGATGACGTCCGTGCGCCCCTCCTCGAGCAGCTCAAAGGGTTCGAGCTCGTGGTCCACCATGCGAAGATCCACGTCGGTCTCCGGACACACGCGGCGGAAGCGGTACAGAATTTCCGGCATCCAGTGCATGGCAAGGCTCGCATAAGCGGCGATTCGGATCGTCGCCGTCCGCTTTTGCGTGATGGTCTCAATCTGGTTTTCGAGCTTCGCCGTCGCGCTGAGGTATTCGCGGATCGCGGGCAGCAGCGTCTCCCCGTCCTCTGTCAGCGAAATACCGCTGTGGTCGCGCCGGATGAGCTTCATGCCGATCTCGCGCTCCAGACCGTTGATGAGGTGCGTCAGCCCCGACTGTGTGTAGCCCACGACCTCAGACGCTTTGGAAAAGCTGCCGAGGTTGACGGCGGTCATCAGAATTTCAAATTTTTTGCTGTCCATATCCCCACTCCTATAAAGGGTATTTTGATTTGTAATATATCTATTATAACCGAGCGTTTCTCTTTTTCAAGTGCAGGGTGTAATATTTTCAACACAAAGGAGTTGATTATCCCATGACTACTAAAAAATTGACCTTCCGGCAGAAGATTCTCGTCGCCGGAACGCTGTTTGGAATGTTCTTCGGCGCGGGCAACCTGATCTTCCCCGTACATCTCGGCCAGATGGCCGGCCGCAACGCGGTCGTCGCCATGATCGGCTTTATCATCACGGCGGTTGGCATCCCCATCTTCGGCGTCGCCGCCATCGGCATCACGCATTCCGACGGCCTGCAGACGCTCTCGGGCAAGGTCGGCAAGGGCTACGGCATTTTCTTTACCTGCCTTCTGTACCTGACCATCGGCCCGCTCTTCGCCATCCCGAGATGCGCGACCGTTTCGTTCACAACCGGCATCACGCCCTTGCTGGGCGCGGATTCGCCGGAGTGGCTGTATCTGCTTGTCTTTTCGGCGGCGTTCTTCGCCTTCGTGCTGTTCTTCTCGCTGCGCCCCGGTAAGATCACCCTCTGGATCGGCAAGATCATCAATCCGCTCTTCCTGTTCTTCTTCGCAGTGCTGATCATCGCGGCGCTGCTCTCCCCCGGCGCAGCGATCTCCTCGGTCGAGCCGACGGAGGCCTATCAGAACGGTTCCTTCTTTCCCGCGCTCATTGAGGGCTACGGCACGATGGACGCCATCGCCGGTCTCGCCTTCGGCATCGTGGTCATCGACGTCATTCGCCGCATGGGTGTCAACAACGACGACATCATCGCCGAGGACGTGCTCTCCTCCGGTCTTCTTGCCGGTGCGCTGATGGCGCTGATCTACGTGCTGTCCATTCTGGTCGGCGCGCAGTCGAGAGGCATTTTCAAGCTGTCCGAAAATGGCGGCCTCGCCCTCACGCAGATCGCGGGTCATTACCTTGGCGGCGTGGGCCAGTTTATCCTCGCCTTCACCATCACCTTTGCCTGCCTCAAGACCTCCATCGGCCTTGTCACGGCCTGCTCGGAAACGTTTGTCAAGATGACGAACGGCAAAATTTCCTACCGCACCTGGGCGATCCTCTTCACGGTGTTTTCGTTTGCCGTTTCCAACATTGGACTGAGTGCCATCATCGAGTATTCCGTCCCGATGCTCATGCTCATCTATCCCCCGGCCATTGCGCTTATCCTGCTGGCCTTTATCGGCAAGTTCTTCGCTCATGACCGTGCCGTGTATGTCGCAACGATGATCGGTACATGGGCAGCCGCTATTTTCGACTGCATGAAGACGCTGCCCGCGTCGGTGCAGACTTCGCTCCGCCTCGATGTGCCTATCGCCTTTGCGGAAAAATATCTGCCGTTGTTCGACAAGAACCTCGGCTGGCTGCTGCCTGCACTCGTCGGCTTTGCGATCGGCATGCTCATCCGCTCGAGCCGGAAGGGCGCGCTCGTCCCCCATGCCTGACGAACCAAATTAAAGTAAAAATGACACCGCACGGCAGAGCTATTTCTGCCGTGCGGTGTCATTTTTTCAGTGGCTCCGAAAACGGAGAATCAGCAAGCTGCCGAGGTTCACCAGCAAAATCGTCGCGGCCCATGAAAGAGGGAACGCATGGTACAGCATCGGGAGCGTTGGATGCGCACAGCATGGGAGATAGATTATGTGCAGTCCTCCATCAAAGATGCTCGCCGATCTGGAGCAAAAATGGGGCATGACGCTGCTGGAGCGCAGTAAAAGTGGCGTCTGCAAAAAAGAAAAATTATGAAACCAAATGACCGTGTTCCACAATATTAAAGATGACGGGTCGTTAAATGGATATCCGAAAGAGGGCGAAGCTGTGGATGAACAGGAAGCCTTAAAGAAGTGAAGCGCGAAAACGAAAGTGCGTTAGAATGGGTTATTAATCGACATACAGCTTACGTCAACACAATTATTTAAGGATTTTTCCCAAAGATGCTGGCAATAAAGGCTCATCCGTTCAGGAAGGACATGGCAGCCAAAAGAATCGTCAAGAAGGCAAAGCTGATCCCAGAAAAAAGAAAAAGGAACTGTTTTCCACCATTAGGAACATGGTGAGTATATTCCCGAAAGGTAATGAGGCTTGCCAGAGAAGCCACCAGCGTCCCTGCACCGCCCACATTGACGCCAACCAGAAGCCCGCAGGCATCCTGCGTGAAGCGACTGAGCAGAATGGCAGCGGGAACATTGCTGATGATCTGGCAGGTGAGCGCGGAGATCAGCATCGTTCCGTGGGACAAAAGGCGGGCAAACAGTGCCTGGACAGCTTCCATTCGAGCAAGGTTGCCGGAAAAGGTGAAGAACGCGGCGAAGGTGGCCAGCAGTCCCCAGTCCACGGTTTTTAGTGCGTGCCGGTCCAGAAACCAGAGCGCCAGCACAATGACCGTCAAACCAAGGACATAGGGTACCAGCCGCAGCACCATGGCAACGGCTAAACAGAATAGTCCACCATAGATAACGGCTCGGCATGAGTCTACCGTGACCTGTGCTTCCGGCACGGAAAGCTGTTCTTTTGGAAACACTAAGCAGCACAGGAGAATGAGAACAGTAGACAGGATGAATGGCGGCAGCATTGCCGAAAAGAACGTTTTCGTGGAAAGACCGTAATAGCTGAAAAGATAGAGATTCTGCGGATTGCCGAAGGGCGTGATCATTCCGCAGAGGTTGGCGGCACAGTTTTGCAGAATGAACAGAAGCGCGGCGTGCTTTTCCTGTCCAGTGGAGGAAAGAACAAACCACCCAAGCGGCAGAAAGGTCAGCAAGGCGGTATCATTGGTCAGAAGCATCGACCCGAACATAGTGATGACCACCAACGCCGTACTCACGCCCCGGACAGTGGAAAAGGTGTGCACCATCCGCTGGGACAGGGCAGAAAAGATATGCAGGTCTCGCAAAGCACCCACCACTGCCAGCACACAAAACAGGCAAGCAAGCGTCTTGAGGTCATAATAACCTAAGTAGTCCCTATCAGGCGGAACAAAAAATGCCGTTACAACTGCGGCCAGTAATGAAATGACCAGCATGGCATTGGCGCGACACCAAGATTTGACCTTACTCATAAAAAGCCCCTTTGCGTGAAAAATGTAGAATTCTGTATGGACACTTCTGCGAAGAAGATAACACATTTTCAAATGATTTACAATGGCACTCCGTTGACCTAACAAACGCTAAAGCTCGTGTACATTTTGCGCTGCTGGAATCAATAAAAGCATTTTTAAAAATATTTCGATTTCTTTGGAAGAATCAGTAGCTTTCCGGCGCAAGGTGTGATATGTGTTGTGGCTACCAAAGAAAGGAGCGATGCTCATGGCAAAGAAGCGCGCCAACGGCGAGGGCAACATCCGCAAACGCGCAGACGGGCGTTGGGAGGGGCGCTACACAGCGGGCTACCACCCCGAAACAGGAAAGCGCATCACCAAAAATGTGCTGGGTAAAACGCAGGCGGAATGCAAGGCGAAGCTAAAGAAAGCCACTGAGGAGAGCCAGGCATTGGACGTCGGCCGCGCCGATGAATACACGGTTGCCGCTTGGCTACGGATGTGGTTTGAATTGTATGCCAAACCACACATTCGCCCATCCACCATGAACTACTACCACCGGAACATCGAACAGCATATCATCCCTGCTATCGGGAATATCCCGCTGAATAAGCTCACCACCCGTGACCTGCAAAAGCTCTACAACGATCTGCAAAGCAATGGGCGGCTGAGAAAAGTACAGAAAAAGGAAAAACCCGGACTGAGCAATTCCACCGTGCGCGGCATCCATATGATGCTGCACAATGCCCTTGACCGGTCGGTGAAAGAAAAACTCATTCTCAGCAATCCCACGGAGAATTGCATCATCCCCAAAATTGAAAAACAAGAGATGAAAATCCTTCACCCAGACCACA
>OGXK01000569.1_pt1 | contig 19208 bp, 17 predicted proteins | sample 1576261 | NCBI WGS metagenome assembly OGXK01 (sample SAMEA3541581, study PRJEB24748) | human gut metagenome | biome: human gut; feature: human-associated habitat; material: faeces | place: China | collected 2012 | reverse complement strand
CCGTCCGCACCGGCCTCAAAGCCTACGATTTGCTGCGGCGCAACGAAGTGACCTACCATACGCTGAGCCAGGTCTTTCCCCTGCCGCAGCTGGCCGACGACGTGTGCGAGGAAATCGAAATCATGGTCAAGTACGAAGGCTATATCAACCGCCAGCTGGAACAGGTGGAAAAGATGAACCGCCTGGAACAGAAGCTGATGCCGGAAGATATCGTATACGCCGACATCGATACCCTGTCGGGCGAAGCGCGGCAGAAGCTGGACGCTATACGGCCCCGTTCCTTAGGGCAGGCCAGCCGCATTTCCGGCGTATCGCCGGCGGATATTACGGCCCTGCTCATCGTGTTAGAACAGCGCCAGCGGGAGGAAAAACATGTTTAGAGATGAACTCATCGCGGCGGCGAAGGACTTCGGCCTGGCCCTGACGGCGGAGCAAATCGACCGATTCTGCCTGTTTGCAGAGCGCCTGGTCGAGACGAATAAGGTCATGAACCTGACGGCCCTTACGGAGCCGGCCGACGTAGCCGTAAAGCATATGATAGACAGCCTGTCGTGCTACGACGCGGCGTGGTTTCCCGAAGGGGCCTCCGTCCTGGATCTCGGCACGGGAGCCGGATTTCCCGGCCTGCCCTTGCTCATCTACCGGCCCGATTTGAAGGTGACCTTTTTTGATTCCCTCCAGAAGCGGCTGACGTTTTTACAGGGCGTGACGGCAGAGCTGGGCTTGCCGGCTTCCTTCCTGCACGGCCGGGCCGAGGAAATGGCCCACAAAGAGGAATACAGGGAACGCTTCGATATCGTGACCAGCCGGGCTGTAGCCCGCCTGCAGATATTGGCCGAATGGGCCCTTCCCTATACGGCTCGCCAAGGCATATTTATCTCCTTAAAAGGCGCCCAGTACGAGGAAGAGCTGGCCGAAGCCCAAAAGGCCCTGTCCATCCTCGGCGGCGCGGTGGCGGAAGTCCGCCCCGTCCATTTGCCGGGGCTGGATGACAAGCGGGCCGTCCTGTATATCAAAAAGACGAAGAAATGTCCGGCCAAATACCCGCGCAAGCCGAAAATGGCCGCTAAAAATCCGTTGTAATCATCTATAAGTTTATGCTCAAGGGAGGCATGTATCATGTCTTTAAAGAAAACAATCTTAGCTGCGCTGACTGCCTGCGTAGCCCTATCTTCCATAGCCTTCGCCGAAAATCCGGAATCGCCGGCAGTAGCGGCTCAGGCCGCCTACGTCATGGACGCCGATACGGGCGACGAGCTGTACGCCAAACAGCCTGACCTGAGAGGATATCCCGGCAGTACGACGAAGATGATGACCTGTATCGTCGCCTTGGAAAACGGACAAGGCATCATGGATAAGACGATTCGCATTACCGATAAGGCCCTGAGCGTCGAAAGCGATGCCTCTGTCCTCGGCCTGCAGCAGGGCGACCAGATTACCCTGCGCAACGCCCTGACGGGCATGATGCTCGTGTCGGGCTGCGATGCCGCCGTGGCCATTGCGGAAACGGTTGAGCCGACGGAAGATGCCTTCGTCGCAAAAATGAACGCGAAGGCGGCGGCTCTCGGTGCGACCCATACGCATTTCGTCAATCCCCACGGCCTTCCCGACGCCAATCACTATTCGACGGCCCGGGATCTGGCCAAAATTGGGGCTTACGGCATGAAGCTGCCGGCCTTCCGGGATATCGTCAAGCGCAGTACCTTTGACATGCCCTACGTCGACGGCAGCTATAAGCATTGCGTTTCGACGAACGAATTCCTGACTAGCGGGTTCCCCGGAGCAAACGGCATTAAAACCGGCACGACGAATGCCGGCGGGCCGTGCCTCGTCGTTTCGGCGACTCAGAACGGGCGGACGGTCATCGCGGCTATCATGAATTCGGAAGACCGCTACGGCGATGCCCAGGCCCTGATGAAATACGGCTTTTCCGTATTGAAGCCCCTGGAAAACGTCTACATCATCCGCAAGGCCCCGGCAGGTCAGACGCTGACCGAATTGGGCCGGCAGCAGATGGAGCAGGCCAAGGCTGCGGCGGACGCCAAGGCTAAGAGTAAAGCCGCGCAAGAAACAGCTTACGGAACGGACGCCGATACGGCCGACATGGCTGCGGCAGCTGTGAAAAAATCTGCATAATTCTTGACAGGTATGCTCTAAATCCGTATAATCATATCATAACAACGTACCTATACAGTGCAGGACTGACGGAATGAAGTGGAATAACCACGTGGACTGCACGGTGACATACACGCCGACCGTCTGGGCAAGAGTACATCTATTCTTTGTCCAGCCGGCCGGCTTTTTGTATTGCCGCGGCGGGACAAGTCAAAGGAGACGATATCATGAAGAGAAATCGCTGGCTCATTGCCCTGTCCGCCATGGGAATTCATATCTGCATCGGCAGCGTCTACGCCTGGAGCGTCTTGACCAAACCCATTATGGAATCGATGGGCTTTACGCTCCAGCAGACGACGTGGACCTTTTCGCTGGCTATCTTGTTTTTAGGTTTGTCTGCCGGATGCCTGGGAAGCTTCGTCCAAAAGGCCGGCCCCCGTAAGTCGGGCCTCCTTTCGACCTTATTTTTCGTTTCGGCTATGTTCGGCACGGCGGCGGCCATGGAGTTCCGCAGCCTGCCTATGCTGTATCTGTTTTACGGCGTTATCGGCGGCATCGGCTTGGGGACGGGATATATTACGCCCGTCTCGACCCTGGTCAAATGGTTTCCCGACAACCGCGGCTTTGCCACGGGTTTGGCCATCATGGGCTTCGGCTTTGCCAGCATGATCGCCGGTCCGGCGATGCAGCTTCTCGTCGCTAATTTTGGCCTGGCGACGAACTTCCTCATCTTGGGCGCAGTGTATCTCGTCGTCATGACAGCCTCGTCCCTGTACTTAGCGCCGCCGAAGGACGACGAAATACCCCGTCCCGATACAGAGCTGGCGAAGCCATCCGGCCCGGTCTATGCCGATGCCATGCCGCAGTTTTCCCTGAAAGAGGCCATGAAGACCTGGCAGCTCTATACGATTTGGTGGCTCTTTTTCGTCAATATCACCTGCGGCATCGCCCTCCTGGCCGTCGCCTCGCCGATGGCCCAGGAAGTCGTCGGCATGTCGCCCATGGCTGCCGCGTCCATGGTCGGCCTCATCGGCTTTTTGAACGGCGCCGGCCGCATCGCCTGGGCGACCGTATCGGATTATATCGGCCGGGCTAATACGTACGTCCTCTTCTTCTTTATCGAGGCCCTGGCCTTCTTCAAGCTGTCGACGGAAACGAACGCTTTCAGCTTTCAAATCGTCGTGCTGCTCATCATTACCTGCTACGGCGGCGGTTTTTCCTGTATGCCGGCCTACCTCAGCGACCTGTTCGGCACCAAGGCCCTGAGCGCTATCCACGGCCGCATCCTCACAGCCTGGGGGGCCGCCGGCGTGGCCGGCCCCCTGCTTCTGTCGTGGATTAAGGAAACGACGAACAGCTACTCCCTCACCCTGCAGGTCTTCTCGGCCCTCTTCGTCACGTCCCTGCTGGTTATGGCCGTCCTGAAATACAAGACGCGACACGGCATCACTGGTCAGGACGCCTATTGGTCGGCGAGAAAAGCGTCTGTCAAATAGATTTCTGCAATAAAAAATCAGGGTCTTCTCTATGATATATAGATGCAAGAAATAAGAATTGGCAATCAGCGTACTTGCGTCTAACACGACATAACAGAGCCGATCACCGCATGTTCATTTGCGCGTTATCGGCTCTTCATATGTACATCCCGTTTTTGATACTCATGGTATTCTGTTGTTTTATCATAGAACAAAAAAATCATCCAGCGATGATGCATACATTGTTGTCCCTTATAGATGGCGGGGATATTATAATTCAAGACGAATAAACAAAAAGCCGCGACCATTTACAGTGTTGAATGGCCGCGATTTTTTTTTATTTCTCTATTCCGTTTTTTCCAGCAAGTCCCCTACCTCGCAGTACAGCACCTTTGCCAGCATGACAAGATACTCTGCCTGAGCTTTGTTGATATTCTTCTGCCGTTGCTCATATTGCTGGATCGTACGCACTGGGATGTTAGACAAATCTGCAAGTTCACGTTGACTCAATCCGGCTTTCTGCCGCAGAAGTTTCAGATTTGTTTCCGGTTTCGCCGCTTTATACATCGCAGTTACCTTATCGACGAACTGGCGAATATCCATTTCATGATAGGGCTGGTAAAGAGCTAGTATATCTTTGATGGGAACATACTGTACGATTTCTGCAAAGCTCATGGATGTTTCCCACTGATAATATGCTAATGCCCAGCCCGTCCAAAATTCCTCGCTTCGAGAGGCGGTGTAGTTCGGTTTGATTCGTTCTCTTTCCACGCCGGACTGCTCAAGTACCTTATACGCAATTTCCACACCGGACATCCCTGAAATAATAGTGAAATCGCCAGTTTCAAAGCGTTCTGCAACGCCGGACTTGATGAACAGATCGAAAAATTCAGCAATATCATATTTGAGATCGTATACTGCAAAGTCCAGCATACGACCAAGAGCTGTACGGGCTTTGTCAAGATAAACCTTATCGTAAGCGTGGATCATCAGGCATCATCTCCTCATCCATAATCTGCATGATATATAAATCGCCGCGCTGACGGCGGTTTCGCTCTACGCTGAAATATTCGCGGCGGGCGGTCTTGTCGCGCAGCATTTTTTTTGCATACCATTCGCTGCTTTCGGCAATCTCGCTGCCGATGAACTTAATTCGCTCAAAGGCCGTCTTGCTTTTGAGAACGAACTGCTGGCCGAGCTTACCCAGATACATTGCATTATTAAGATGACGGTAAGAAATCGTACCATTTATGAAATCCTGTGCAAATGAAAAATAGCTGTCGTCGGCACGATATCCAATGATGGCATCGCAGCTTTCGTAATCGACGGAAAAATTGGCAAGCAGATATTCCTTTGCCTCCCATGCCAGAGCAGAAGGAACATCAAACTCGCGGTTTTGCAGCAGCACTGTAAGCCAATGCAGGATGCAGTATTTCGGTGCATTCAGTTCAAGGATCTGCAGGCCGTCGCACTCGATTTCATAGCAGTTGGCATAGCCATCCTGATGCTTGCCGACTCCCCATTCCTTTGCCATCTCAAGGCTGTCGGTACAGTAGAAGCCGAGGCCATAGTCATTGTAAGGCTTACCGTATCCAAATAAAGGCTTCTCAATGATATTTGAAGAACCATGATAGAGTTTTTTGATCATAGGGACATCATCTCCCTTTTTATATTTAAAATACTCCTAAAGGAGTATTTTGTCAATGCGGAAAACGATAATAAAAGACACGGCATAACAAAGACGGGATAGGACTGGAAAAAGCAATATACAGAATGTAATGATTTATTCTAAAAAACTGCCTTTTAAATGCTCCCCTATACTATAGGCAAATTTTCCGAGGCGGTTATTCCGAAGCATGTAAGGAGTACCGAGCATATTTCTGCGATTGTAAATGCCGATGGAGACAGAAAAACAGAGTATGTGGATTTTTGTCGGAGAATTAAAGTAAGACGGTGATTTGCAGTCTATTGAAGGGGAAAGAAAAAGCAGGACGGCATAGCAAATTGCCATGTCGTCCTGCATGATATCATTGAATGTGAGTCCAATGGGAAAGATTTTGATTGTTTGTTGTCTGTTTAACAATTCAACTTAGAGTCTCTGCGGAATGCCCGGGCCGACAGGCCAGCCTGTGAGATACCAGAAGATGAACAGGGCGTACCACATGACCAGGAAGGCCATGGCGTAAGGCATCATGAGTGACAGGTAGGTGCCGATGCCGCTGTCTTTTTTGTAACGGCGGATGATTTCCAAGAACAGGGGCAGGAACGGGTTGACTAAGGCGACGGTATTCAGCGCGCCGTCGCCGGCCCGGAAGGCAGCCTGGATGAAGGCCGGGTGATAGCCCAAGAGCATGAACATGGGGACGAAGACCGTCGACAAGAGGGCCCATACGGCGGAGCCGCTGGATGTAAAGAGGCCCAGGAGCTGGCCGAAGAGCATGAAGCAGATGAGAGCCGGCAGGCCGGTCATGCCTACGTCTTTCAGGAACAGAGCCCCTTTCATGGCGATCATCGTCGACATGTTGGTCCAGGCGAAGGCCGCGATGAACTGGGCGATGAAAAAGGCCATGACCAAAAAGCCCGACAGGCCTTTGACGGCGTTGGTCATACAATGTATCATGTCGTCGGCGTTTTTGATTTTACGGATCGACACGCCGTAGGTCAGGCCGACGGTCAGGAGAAAGCCGCACAGCAGCGGGATGACGCCGCGCAGCAGAGGCGACCCTAGGAGCGAATGGGTCTGGGGATTGCGGAGCAGGCCGTTGTCGGGAAAGGCCATCAGGAAGACGGCGGCCAAATACAGGACGGCGGCGATGAGGGTGTGGCGCAGGGCCTTTTTTTCCTCCGGCGACACGTCGGGAATGGTCAGATTTTCCTGGGCGTGGGCCGGGTCATATACGCCCATGCGCGGTTCGACGAATTTCTCCGTAATAAAGGTCGTCACGGCCGTCAGGTAGAAGACGGCGAAGGACATGAAATACCAGTTGTCGATTGGCGTGACGGTCATCGTCGCGTCGATGGTACGGATGGCCTGGGTCGTAATGCCCGACAAGAGGACGTCCGTCGTGACGATGAGGATGTTGGCCGTAAATCCCGAATAGATGGCGGCCAGGGAACAGGCGAAGCCGACTAAGGGATGGCGTCCCATGGAATAAAACAGCATGGCCGCTAAGGGCGGCATAATGACGATGGCCGCGTCAGAGGCGATATGGCTCATGAGGCTGATGAAGACGACGGCCAGGGTCACGTACTTCCGCGGGATATTGTGCATGGAGTGATGGATGAGCGTCTGGAGCAGCCCCGTTTCCGACGCCACGCCCAGGCCGAAGGTCAGGACGATGATCATGCCCAGGGGCGGGAAATTAATGTAGTTTTTGATGAGGTTCGTCAGGAGCCAGTCCAAGCCTTCAGCGCTGATGAGGCTGCGGATATGGATGATTTCATTGGTCTTGAGATTGACGGCCGTTACGCCGGCCAGCTGCAGGACGTAAGAGCAAAGGGCCAGCACCATGAAGAAAATCAAAAAAAGAATAGCTGGATTGGGAAGCTTGTTGCCTACCCGTTCCAACCATTTGAGAAAAGAGCCGCGCGTGTCGTCGCTTACGGCGACGGCGGCAGCGGTGTGTTTCATACGGATCCCCTCCTATGTAATTATGCTGTAAAGGTATACGTTATCATTCCCCTATTGATATAAAGTAATACTTTACTATAGTAGCGTATTACTTTACACGCAGCATGTCAAGAAAAAGTATTTAATCTATCCATAGGAAATTCGTATGGTTTTAATGTAATGGGGATATAATCGAAAAAATCCCCTGCTTTACCGGCAGGGGACGTCAAATTGTTATTTCCAGATTTCTTTCATAATGTTCTTATACGATTCGTTCAGGTGCTCGATGACGGTCTGGAACAAGGCGTATACGAGGTCGCCGTTCAGCGATTCGTCGGCGCTGACGATGGAAATATCCAGGATCAGGGAGCCCTTGTTGTCAACGTAATACTTAAAGGCCTTGAAGGTCTGGTTGTACGTGTTGAGCAATTTAGCGAGGCCTTCGCTTCCTTCGGGGACTTTCGGGGCGACTAAGATGCGGATAATGCCGTAAATGCTGTCGTCGGCGATGACGATGGTCGGCAGGTTATTGCCGTCGATATTGAGCTGCGAGCGGAAGACGACGGTATGGAAGGGGTCGTCCTTGATTTCGTCGACTGTAAAGGCGGCCAGATTTTTTTCTTTTAAATATGCTTGGAAGCTTTCGGCTTTTTTATTCATGACAATCACTCCTAGTATAGTAGAATTAATGCTCTTACAGGCTATTATATCATAATTTGCGGCCCCTGGCTTCTGTATTTGCGTCCACCCTGTTGCTTCTTCTGTGATATAAATCACAATATATGATTCGTGCGCATAATTGACTGTTAATGATTGAAAATACGCAATTGTGATAGAAAATGATTGAAAAAGAAAGAAATTGATTGTATAATGCAGGTGTAAAGGAACTGAGCAGAAAGGATGAGGGTCATGCTGACCGAAGAAAGACAAGCTGAAATCATGCGCATCGTCAACGTGCACGGCGCCGTGTCGGTTCAGGAGCTGGTCAATTACCTGGATATTTCCGAATCGACAGTTCGGCGGGATTTGGCCGCCTTAGATGAAGAAGGGCTGCTGCGGCGCGTTCACGGCGGGGCGACGTCCTTGAAGGAAGGAGCCTACGACGCGGCCATGGAAGATTTGCAGGACAAGTACTCCCTGCACATCGGGGAAAAGCGGCGCATCGCCCAGTTTGCCGCCTCTCTGGTCCGTCCGGACGACTTCGTGTATCTCGACGGCGGCTCGACGGTCGAGCAGATGGCCGATTTTCTCGTCGGCTCCGAGGCGTCCTTTGTGGCCAGCGGCCTGCCGACGGCCCAGAAGCTGGCCCGCAGCGGCGTAAAGGTGTACGTCCTGCCCGGCCTGGTCAAGGGAAAGACCGAATCGGTCATCGGCAGCGAAATGCGGGACATGCTGAGCCGCTACCACTTTACGAAGGGATTTTTCGGCACGAACGGCCTGACGCCTCAGGAGGGCTGCACGACGCCCGACGTGGAGGAAGCGGCCTGCAAGGGCGCAGCCGTGCGGCAGTGCCGGCAGGCCTACGTATTGGCCGACGTCAGCAAGTTCGGCCAGTCGGCGCACATTACCTTTGCAGACCTGGCCCAGGTCACGGTCGTCACGGCCAAGGGCGAAGAAGACATGGACTATAGTTCTTACGAATCTTTGACGGAGGTGCATATCCTTTGATTTATACGGTTACGTTCAATCCCTCGCTGGATTATGTAGTGCAGATGAAGGAATTTAAGGCCGGCGACATCAACAGGGCCGAAGCGGAAACGATTTATCCCGGCGGAAAGGGCGTCAACGTGGCGCTGGTACTGGGAAATCTTCACATTCCGGCGAAAATGCTCGGCTTCATCGCCGGCTTTACGGGACGGGAAATAGAACGGCTGGCATTGGAATGCGGCAGCGACTGCGATTTCATCGTGCTGGATGAAGGCTATTCGCGCATCAACCTGAAGATCAGCGCAGCTGACGAAACGGCGGTCAACGGCATGGGGCCGGTTATCCCCGACGACAAACTGCAGGCCCTGATGGCCCAGATCGACGGGATGGCCGACGGTGATACCCTCGTATTGGCCGGCAGCATCCCGGCCGCCCTTCCCGACGACATATACGAACGGATCCTGCGCCGCCTCGAAGGCCGCTCCGTACGGGTCGTCGTCGACGCGACGGGCGATTTGCTGAAAAACGTCATGAAATATAAGCCCTTTTTAGTCAAGCCGAATAACTTCGAGCTGGGCGAATTGTTCGATACCGTCCTCAAGACGGACGAAGAAATCGCCGAATGCGCAAGAAAGCTTCAGGATATGGGCGCGCGAAACGTCCTCGTATCCCTCGGCGGCGACGGCGCCCTGCTCCTCGGCGAAGACGGCTGGGTATACCGCATGCAGTCGCCTAAGGGCAAGCTGGTCAATTCCGTCGGCGCCGGCGACAGCATGGTAGCCGGGTTCTTAGCCGGCTTCGAATCGTCGGGCGGCGACCTGCAGGAGGCCCTCAAGATGGGCATCAGCGCCGGCAGCGCTTCGGCCTTCCACGATTGGCTGGCGACGGAAGACGATATTAAAGAAGTATACGGCCAGCTGCCGTAACGCAGGTTTGTAGGTAAAAGGAGATTGTAAATTCATGCGGATTGTAGATTTATTGAAAAAAGAAAGTATCGACTTACAAGCCGTCGTCGCCGACAAGGGCGCGGCGATCGACCATCTCGTATCCCTGATGGATAAAGGCGGCAACGTGACGGATCTGGAAGGATACCGCAAGGCCGTGCTGGCCCGCGAAGCCGAAGGCAGCACGGGCATCGGCGAAGGCATCGCCATCCCCCACGCCAAGACGGACGCCGTGTCGGCTCCGGGGCTGGCGTCGATGATCGTCCGTTCGGGCGTAGAATATGAAAGCCTGGACGACGAGCCGGCCTTCCTGTTCTTCCTCATCGCCGCCCCGGCCGGCGGAGCCAACGTCCACCTGGAAGTGCTGAGCCGCCTGAGCCGTATGCTCATGGACGACGAATTCCGGGAAAAATTGATGAACGCCAAGACGGCCGACGAATACCTGGCCGTCATCGACGAGACGGAAACGGCCCAGCTGGCGGCGGAAGCGGAAGAAGAAGCTGCCGAGGCAGAAGCGGCTCCGGCTGACGAACCGGCCTCCCCCGCTCCGTCGGACCGGCCCTTCGTCATCGGCGTCACGGCCTGCCCGACGGGCATCGCCCACACCTACATGGCGGCGGAAGCTCTGGAAAGCAAGGGAGCTGCTATGGGCGTCGACATTAAAATCGAAACGAACGGTTCCGGCGGCGTCAAAAACCATCTGACTGCCGAGGATATCGAGCGGGCCGTCGGCGTCATCGTCGCCTGCGACAAGGACGTGCCGACGCAGCGCTTTGCCGGCAAGCCCGTCGTCTTTACGAAGGTCGCCAACGGCATCAAGATTCCGGAAGAACTGATCCAGATTGTCCTCGACGGCAAGGCCCCTATTTTCCACGGCGAAAGCTCGTCGTCCGAGGCCGTATCGCTGGATGCGGCGGAAAAGGAAAGCGCCGGCCGTCAAATCTATAAGCACCTCATGAACGGCGTATCCCACATGCTGCCCTTCGTCATCGGCGGCGGCATCCTCATCGCCCTGGCCTTCCTCTTCGACATGGAACACGCCGGCACGGCCCAGTTCGGCACGGGCACGCCTCTGGCGGCCTTCCTGAAAAACATCGGCGGCCTGGCCTTCAGCATGATGATGCCTATCCTGGCCGGCTACATCGCCATGAGCATCGGCGAACGGCCTGCCCTCATGCCGGGCATCGTCGGCGGCTTCCTGGCTACGACAGGCGGCTCGGGCTTTTTCGGGGCCCTCTTTGCCGGGTTCATCGCCGGGTACCTCATCATCCTGCTCAAGAAGGTATTTTCCAACCTGCCCCAGGCCCTGGACGGCACGAAGCCCATCCTGATTTATCCCGTCTTGGGACTCGTCCTCATCGGGGTCATCATGACCTATATCATCAACCCGCCGACGGCCCTGTTCAACACGTGGCTCTTTGACGTCCTGAACAGCATGACTACGACGAGCCGCATCGTCCTCGGCTTTATCCTGGGCGGCATGATGTCCATCGACTTCGGCGGCCCCATCAATAAAGCGGCCTACGTCTTCGGCACGGCCTCCCTCATGAGCGCCTCCGGCGAAGCGATTTCTTCGGGTATCATGGCTTCGGTCATGATCGGCGGCATGGTGCCTCCCATTGCCATTGCCCTGGCTATGCTGCTGTTCAAGCAGAAATTCACGGCGAAGGAACGGCAGTCTACGGTGACGAACATCATCATGGGATTGTCTTTCATTACGGAAGGGGCTATCCCCTTTGCCGCATCCGACCCGGTGCACATCATTCCGCCCTGCGCCGTCGGCGCGGCCGTCGCCGGGGCCCTGTCCATGCTCTTTCACTGCGCCGTTCCGGCTCCTCACGGCGGCATCTTCGTCTTCGGCGTCGTGACCAATCCGCTCATGTACGTCGCGGCTCTGGCGGCAGGCGTCGTCGTCGCGGCCGTGCTGATGGGAATTGTTCGTAAAAAACAGTCGGCTGATTAATTGCATTCGGCTGTAAAATCAGATACACTTATAGTATGTAATATATTTTCACATAATATAATATTGGGCGCACGCGCCTGCGAAGGAGGAACTACACATGAAAGAATTTACGTTTACTGTCACCGATCCTATGGGTATCCACGCTCGTCCGGCCGGACTGCTGGTCAAGGAAGCCAAAAAGTATGAATCGGCTATTACGATGCTCAAGGGCTCCCGCAAGGGCGATTTGAAAAAGATTTTTACCATTATGGCTCTCGGCGTTAAACAGGGCGAAACCGTTACGGTCCAGGTAGAAGGCGCCGACGAAGAAGCAGCCGCCGCGATGGTTGAAACTTTCCTCAAGGAAAACTTCTAATATCTACGACATAAGGGGGATGTATCCATGCTGACGTTAAAAGGGAAAAGCGTCTTTCCCGGCATTACGATCGGGCCGCTGGCGCTGTTCCACCGCAACACGATTTCGACGGCCCAGCGTCCGATTCAGGATGCCGAAGCCGAAGTAGCCCGCTTTCAGGATGCTCGCAAGGTAGCCATTGAACAGCTGAAGGACTTATATGAAAAAGCCCTGGAAAAAGTAGGCGAAGAACAGGCCGCCGTGTTTGAAGTACACCAGATGATGCTGGACGACGACGATTATATCGACTCTATCGAAGGGCAGATCCGCGATGAAATGCTCAACGCCGAAGCGGCCGTCGACCGGACGGCCCAGCAGTTTGCCGAAATGTTCCGCTCTATGGACGACGCCTACATGCAGGCCCGCGCCGCCGATGTCCTCGACATATCGCGTCGCGTGGAACAGCAGCTGTGCGGCGGACCGGGCGTCGATTTCAGCAAATACGACCACGTCATCATCGCCGCCGACGACCTGGCTCCCAGCGAAACGCTGCAGCTCGACACGGACAAGATCCTGGGCTTCGTGACGTCGGCAGGCAGCACGAATTCCCACACGGCGATTTTGGCCCGCACCCTGGGCATCGCCGCCGTCGTCAGCACGGATACGCCCCTGCATACGGATGTAGACGGCATGATGGCCATTATAGACGGCCTGACCGGCACGGTATACATCAATCCCGATGAAGAAACGCTGCAGGCCATGGAAGCAAAACAGCGCGAAGAAGCGGACCGGAAGCGCCGTCTGGAAGAAGTGCGGGGCGCGGCGTCGGAAACGAAAGACGGCCGCCGCGTCAAGATCTTCGCCAACATCGGCAACCCCGGCAATATTCCCCAGGTCCTCGACAATGACGCCGAAGGCATCGGCTTGTTCCGCAGCGAATTCCTCTATCTGGAAAACAGCGACTATCCGACGGAAGACCAGCAGTTTGAAGCCTATAAGAAGACGGCCGAAGCGCTGGGCGGCAAGACCGTCGTCATCCGTACCCTCGATATCGGCGCGGACAAGCAGGTCGACTACTTCCAGCTGGATAAGGAAGAAAACCCGGCTATGGGCATGCGGGCCATCCGCATCTGCCTGACCCGTCCGGAACTGTTCAAGACGCAGCTGCGGGCCCTGCTGCGGGCTTCGGCCTTCGGCAAGATTGCCATCATGTTCCCCATGATCATCTCCGTAGACGAAGTGAAGCAGTGCAAGGCTATCCTGGCCGGCGTCCGGGCCGAGCTGGACGCCGAAGGCGTCGCCTACGATAAGGACATGGAAGTCGGCATCATGGTAGAAACGCCGGCGGCGGCTATCATGAGCGACGAGCTGGCGAAGGAAGTAGACTTCTTCAGCATCGGCTCCAACGACCTGACGCAGTACACCCTGGCGATTGACCGCCAGCAGACGAAGCTGGACGCCTTCTTCGACGCTCACCATCCGGCGGTGCTCCGCCTCATTCAGCAGACCGTCGAAAACGGCCATAAGGCCGGCATCTGGGTCGGTATCTGCGGCGAGCTCGGCGCGGATCTGACGCTGACCGAAACGTTCCTGCGCATGGGCGTCGACGAATTATCTGTCAGCCCGCCCCTGGTGCTCCCCTTGCGCGAAAAGGTACGCTCTCTCGATTTGAGCAAATAACTTGCAGACCATAAAAAAGTAATTCCCAAGCATGCGATTTGGGAATTACTTTTTTTATGCTATCTATTGCATTTTTACTAATGAATGTTGTATAATTTTGCTTAATTAATTCATATGTATTTGAGATTACTAAGGGGATGAACGATATGAAATTTACAAAATACGTTGTTACAGCCTTGGCCGGCATGATGGCCGCGTCGATGATCGCCGGCTGCGGCGGCCAGGATAAGGCGGCTGCTGAAAAGAAGGAACCGCTCCGCGTCGCTACGAACGCTACCTTTGTGCCCTTCGAGTTTAAGGACGAAGCGAATCCGGAAGATTACAAGGGCTTTGAAATGGATTTGATTAAGGCCGTCGGCAAGGAAATGGGCCGGGAAGTCCAAATCAATAACCTTCCCTTCTCCGGCATCATTCCGGTCATCCAGCAGGGCGATATGGATATTGCCGCCGCCGGTATGACGATGACCCAGGAACGGGCTAAGAACGTCCTCTTCGCCGCTCCCTTCTACGAATCGAAGCTGGTTATCCTCGCTCCCAACGGCAGCGGCATCACGTCTATCGACGACTTGCAGGGCAAGACCGTAGCCGTGCAGATGGGCACGACCGGCGCAGGCTATGCCGAACAGAAGGGCTTGAACATCAAGCAGTTTGACCACAACTCCGAGCTCATCATGGATTTGCAGGTCGGCGGCGCCCAGGCCGGCATCCTGGATAAGCCCGTAGCCGATTACTTCCTGGCTCAGGACGGCAAGGGCAAGTACGAAATCATCGACATTCCCGATACGAAATCGGAATACTTAGCTTTCGCCCTCAATAAGAATAACACGGAGCTGCAGAAGGAAGTCAACGCGGCCCTGGCGAAGCTGAAGGAAACGGGAGAATTCCAGAAATTGTATAAACAGTGGTTCAATACGGACGCTCCTAATCTGCCGGCTACGGCTGAAGAAGCGTTAAAATAATATTGTCTGTGCAAACAGGCTGACTCGCGCATATTACGGCGAGCCAGCCTGTTTTTTTTGCCATAGGATGTACGGGACGTAGCATATCAGCATGACAATCCACTGCAGCCCTTCGGCGTGGGCGATGGCCATGTTGACGAGATACGGGGCCAGGGCGTAGGATAAGGCGATGCGGGCCAGCAGGGACGCGATGCCGACGAGGCTGGAATACAGGACCAGGCCCATCCCCTCTACGGCGCCGCGGAGGGCTGAGGCGATGCCGAAGCACAGGTAGTAGACGGCGATTTGCCGGAAGAATTCGCTGCCGATGGACGCCGCTTCGGCTCCAACGCCGAACAGGGCTACCAGCTTGCCGCCGAAGGCCGCCATGACGACCATGAGCAGGAAGGAAATGACTGCGTTCAGGGCGACGCCGTACCGGCAGAACGATTGAGCCTTGGTTAAATTGCCGGCCCCCTTGCTCTGAGCGACCATCGTCGAGACGGCCGAGCCGAGGTTGATGATGGGAAGAAGCATGATGAGGTCGATGCGGTAAGCCGTCGTAACGGCGGCTACGGTAGCGGAGCCGAAGCCGTTCATAAACTGCTGGAGGGCTATGTTTCCCAAGGCCATGACGCTGCTCTGTACGGCCGGCGGCAGGGCGAACCGCCATCCCTGGGCGACGATATGGGGCTGTACGAGCTTTTCTTTCAGGGACAGATGCAGCAAGGGCCGCTTCGTTTCTGCGTACCAGACGATGAAAATGGCCATAGCGATCTGCGACAGGCTCGTAGCCCAGGCCGCCCCGCCTACGCCCCAGCGGCAGACGGCGACGAAGACGATGTCGAGGACGACGTTGACGACAGACGATAAGACGATGGCGAAAAAGGGCGTCCGGCTGTCGCCGATAGCCCGCAGCAGGGCCGAATAGAGATTGTAGACGGCCAGAAAGGGCATGCCGAGCAGGATGACGCGCAGGTATTGGCCCGTAAACTCTGCGATGTCTGCCGGCGTGCGGAGGGCGTCGAGAAGGGCTTCCTCCCAGATATAGCCGGCAGCGGCGCAGAGGGCGCAGGCCGGGACGAGGAGGACGAGAAAGGCCGACAAGATGCGGGGCAGCGTCTCGTACTCTTTTTTTCCGTATTTCTGGGCGGCTAAGATGGACAGGCCCAGGGTAAAGCCCGTCATGGACATGGTAAACAAATTGCTGATAGCCGTCGTCATGCCGACGGCGGCCAGGGCCTCTTCGCCGACGACGTGGCCGACGATATAGGCGTCGGCCCAGCTGTACAGCTGCTGCAGCATCCCGCTCAGGATTAAGGGCAGGCTGAAGACGAGCAAGACGGCGGCAGGATGATCTTTGGAATACAGGGTCATAGTTCCGACTCCCCTCTGATATAGAAAAACAGCCAGACTTTTCAGCCTGACTGTCGGTAGGTGCTCACCCGTACGTTTACTATATCGTATATTTTTTCACCGGTCAAGATTCAGGACGGCTCCGGCAGTAAAAAAAAGCAGCCGGGCCCGCAGGCCTGACTGCTTGTATGAATCGTATGCCGTTAGTTCGCTGTTTTTACTGAGCCCGAATGGAGCACTTGCTGTACCTGCTCCGGTTCTTCGGCGTATTCTGCTTTGACTGTAGGCAGCGTAATCGGCGTCTTGTCGACGACGCGGACGATGAGGAGCGTGATAATGCAGATGAGCCATTCGAAGTAGATGACGTGCGGCAGCACGCGGACTTCCGGGAACAGCTGCCAGGCTACGAGGCCGGCGATGCCGACGAGGGTCGTCCAGAAGGCCGTGTTTTTACGGCACAGGGACGGGCAGAACATAGTGCACAGGAAGACCAGCGTGAAGGCTGTCGTCAGGCTCAGGCCGATGAGCATGACCTTGACGATGCCGACGGCATTAAAGGCCAGCCACAGCGTTCCTAAGCCGATAATCAGGATAATCAGCCGGTTGGCCTTGACGTAATTGGCCTGGGAAATATCGGGCTTGAAGAAGCGCTTGAAAATATCCTGGGCGACGAGAGTGCCGGCTCCGAGGAGAATCGTGCAGGCCGTCGATACGTCGGCTGCCCAGAGCGCTGCCAGGGTCATGCCCGACGAGAAGGGGTCGAGGCTCATGATGATCTGCGGCAGGGCCATGGTCGGGTTCAGTTCGGGGAACTGGGCTTTGGCCGCCAGCCCCAGTACGGCGCAGAGGAAGCCGACAGGGAAGATCAGGAGGCCGCCTAAGATATAGCCTTTGCGGGCGGCGTTGACGTCTTTCGCGCCGCAGGCGATCTGTACGGGGCCCTGGGCCGTAATGGCCTGGGTCGTCATGACGATGATCCAGCCGATGAGGACGGCGAAGGACAGGCCCCCCATGGGAGTAAACCAGCCGAAATCAGCCTGGGGCAAGGCGGCGTTGATGCCGCTGATGCCGCCGTCGCGGATGAGGATGCGTACCATAGAATAGATAATGCCGAGGTAAATGACCGTAACGCTCAGGATATTGGACAGGCCCGACGACCAGAGGCCGCCGATAGCCGTAATGCCGATGAAGACGGCGGCGCTGGTAATCATGCCGGCGCGCATGGAAAAGATATCAGGCATGAGGGCGTGCAGGATAGACCCGCCGGCGACGTACTGCAGAGACGTAATGCAGATCATGATGAGAGATAAGCCGATGACGCTGATGACCCGCGCTTTTTTGTCGTAGCTGCGTTCAAAGAGCTCGGGAATGGTCGTGCAATTCAGGGCCCTGTACTTGCCGGCGGCGACGAAGCCCATGATGACGGCGCCGATGGCCCAGGCGGCGTTATACCAGCCGGCGGCCAGGCCGATGGTCGTGGCGCTTTCAGCCACGCCGACTGTAGACGCGGCGCCGACGGCCATGCCCGTAATACTGACGGCGACGAGCCCCGTAGAGAACCGCCGTCCGGCAAACAAGTATTCCGTCGGGTTTTTGCTAGCCCGCCGCTTGACGTAAAATGAAATAGCGAATAATAAGACGATATATAGAATGACAATACACAACTGAATAGACATCTTCCATTCATCCCCTTTATCAAAGCTGTTTATTACAACCGTAGTTCCGTACAGCGCAACAACAGTAACATAAGATGTTATTATTGTATTCCAAATCAGAGAAAAATACAAGGTAATTTATTGAAAAAAGAAGAAAATATCCGCAGTTTTCCAGTAATTTTTACATAGCTTTGGCCCTTTGCATCAATATTTAATATTTTTTATAAAAAAGTTAAACGTTTGTCTAAAAAGGCCAGCCGATACTTGAATAAATGAATCTATTTTCGCAGCAAATAAAACCGGGCCCCTGCGGAAATGCTTGCAGGAGCCCGGGCTCGTTATTGGAGTATAAAGAAATATAAGGAGGCTACGGCGGCCAGGATAATCCGGTACCAGCCGAAGACCTTGAAGTCGTTGGTCTTGATGAAGGACATGAGGAAGCGGATGGCCAGCACGGATACGATAAAGGCCACGATCATGCCGGTCAGGAGGACGGCTCCCTCCGTAGCCGTGAAATGGAGGCCGAAGTCCAGCAGCTTGACGGCGCTGGCCCCTATCATAATCGGCACGGCCAGCAGGAAGGTGAATTCTGCCGCGGCGACGCGAGAGACGCCGATCATAAGGGCGCCGATAATCGTCGAGCCCGAACGGGACGTCCCGGGAAATACGGCGGCGATGAGCTGGAAAAAGCCGATCCACAGGGCGGCCTTGTAGGTCAGGTCAGCCGTTGTTTTGATAACCGGCTCTTTTCCCTTGTTCCTGTTTTCCACGACGATAAACAGGACGCCGAACAAGGCCAGCATGACGATGACTACGGGATAGGTAAAAAACAGGGAGTTCAGCTCGTTGCCCCACAGCAGGCCGACGACGCCGGCGGGAATGCTGGCTGCGACGATCTTCGGCCATAGGGCCAGGGCTTCAGCCTTGAGGCGGAAGCCGCCGCGGAGGGAAAAGGGCAGGAGCTTGTCGCCGAACAGGACGAGCACTGCCAATATGGCGCCGAGCTGGACGACGACGAAAAACATTTCCATGAATTTTTCCGACATGTTCATCGTCACGAACTCGTTCAGCAGGATCATATGGCCCGTGCTGCTGATGGGCAGCCATTCCGTAATGCCCTGGACGATGCCGAACAATACGGCTTTTGCGATTTCAATAAGCATATGGAGTCTCCTCTTTTGTGAACTCTGACGGCGGCGAAAATGGCCCGTCCCCTGCCCTGGCAGTGAGAACGGCCCGCGGAATCATCGCGCGCCGGCGTTTAATTTATACGATATATATGCATACAGGTAAGGACTATTTTACGCCGGTAGTGGTAATACATGTCAACTTGCTGCGGCAAATAATAGTTTATTTTAACAGCATGGGGACAATCTTGTCAATTCGTTTTTTTGATAATGCAACACGTATTGTTGTATATGCCGCTGCGGTATGGCCAGCGAAGAGGCGTTGCTCTTTTCGCTTTGGGGAAAAGTTTGTGAAATTTTGCTC
>OGXK01000568.1_pt1 | contig 19231 bp, 10 predicted proteins | sample 1576261 | NCBI WGS metagenome assembly OGXK01 (sample SAMEA3541581, study PRJEB24748) | human gut metagenome | biome: human gut; feature: human-associated habitat; material: faeces | place: China | collected 2012 | reverse complement strand
CACAGAAACAGCAACTCCAATCGGACTTCCTTCTCGGTCTGTGATATCAGCAGAGAAACTTACATTTTCCAAAGTCAAATTCCGGATAGTTCCCGTATTGGTAGCAATAAAACCTTTATTAGCTATTTGCAAATTGCGGATGGTAACACCATTACCTTCAAATACACCTCCAAACGCACTAATAGGTTCCCAAAGTTCATTACCCATATCAATCACTTTTATTCCATCCCCTGCCGGTTCATCGATATATTCTTTTTCTAAAGTAACAGTTGCCTTACGGTATTCATCCGCAATTTTATTCCATCCGAATAATCCAGTCTTATTATAGATATGAATATTTCCATCATCATCGATCATATAGCCCTCATCAGGAATTCTGAAACGATAATCTACCTCAAAATCCATTTTATAATGCTTGCCGGCTGCAAACTGATTGGCAGTAGCATCCATATCAAGTCCGATGTTATCCTCCAAATCTTTGACTTTTACTTTTTTCAGCAGGATAATATCCTGTTCCACTTCATTATTCAAAACGCTTACTGTAATATTCAGTTCGGTCGTACTTTTCATCAACCGGGTATCACCATAGGTTGTAGGTAATATATTCAAATACCCGTTTAATGTTTCATTCTGCGCCAATGCTTGTCCACTCATGTCAAGTGTCAGTTTGTTACGCATACCTGAAAGACTCTGTACCACTCCGTCTTCGTCGATCTTCAACTCTGCGGGAAATACATCATCATCACTCTCCAGCGTAATATAGCGAATCTTCAGTTCCCGGTCCGACGTGTTTTTCAAACCAAACTGTATCAATGCAGTCAATGGTGAAAACGTTAATGCAGGAATCTTATTATCAGTCACATCCCCGGTGGCAACCATATAGGTAGTGGCTGCCAGTTCTGCTGTTTTTCCAGTCTGAGTAAATGTCTCCGGCATAGAAAAGGTAGCCAGGTCATTAAATGTTTTTGCTTCTTTCCGTGGAAATACCGCAATCAGCTTATGGCCATTTTCTACAGCAGCTTTTCCTGTGAATTCAGCAGATTTGTCAGGTTGGTTGTCATTATACCCCGGGGTGATAGAGAAATCATAGCCGGCTCCGAAGTTGCGATTCCATAATGTAACAGCATCTCCTTTATTCCATGTATACACTCCATTCTGCAAATTGCTGCGACCCAAAGGGGCGGACTGTTTAATAGAAGCTATAAATGAATAATCAGTCAGATTCTTGTCGGTTTCGTTCCCTTCACCGTTATTTTCATTCACTATCTTGTCCTCTTCGCAAGAGGTTAGTGCCATTGCGCCCAGCAGTGCAACGCTCAATAAGTGATAAACCTTTTTCATAACTATATAAAAGTTTGTTCGATTAAATATCTTTATTTCAACAACCATTAATACATTGGTTTGTTACGCGTTGGAGTACCACTTCCAAAATAGTCGTAGGTTGGCTTCTTATAGAAACGTATCCAGTCGATTTCCATACGTGGCGTATCATTGCTAGACTTACTTTCCTGATAAGAAATATGCTTAAAGTCGTTTGCCCAACTACCATCTTTAGCAGCCTGTTCTGCCGCAGCGTCACCAAGCGCCCATTCATTACATCCGGCAAATGTCAATAGTAAATGTAACCCTTCCGTATTGTATTTGTCCGTAAACGGCCAATGTGTAGACGAGTTCCATGAAGCCGTTCCATTAGCTATTCCGGTATAGCTGCCGTCAGTCCTCATGCGTACATTCTCTTTACCATTAATACCTAAAGCAATCTCGTTATTATCTCTCCATTCCATCCAATAGATATCGAATTCATCCATATCCGATATTATCAACTGTCCTGAAGACGGTTTATACTTATCACCGGATGAAGTGGATATATCATTCCAGTGGAAAGTCTGCCAAGCGCCATTCGGATTCGCATTGGTAGCCGGATTTTCCAGAAGATCAACCTCACCATAGGTAGACCATTGCACACCTCTGATATTTCCTTGGAACCAGACTGCCGAGTTGAAAGAGTGTTTCTTTCCACGCACACGGATTCTAACTTCCACACGAGTGCCCGGCAAAATGCGTACATTGCTGGATTCCCAAGAATCAGCACCCGTAGGCACACCATCAAACTTACTTGCATAGAGGGAGGAAACTCCAAAATCTCTTGTTCCCGTAATTTCCCCTGTCACACTGATTCCCGGATCATACGCACACCACATTTTCAAATATCCATCTTGAGTCATCGTTGCATATTTCTCATTTACAACCGCTTGTACTTTCTGTGTGTTAGCCACATTCTGTGCCGCCATAAAACGTGGAGGACGATTACCATACTGATTGGGGAGTCCGGTACCTTCTGTCAAAGCATCAATCGGATGGAACTCATAAGAATTCAGGAATGTCCATCCTTCAGCAGCTAACGCTTCATTCGGATGCGGATCACCCTCCTTTATCAATAGTGCTGACGCAGCTCTGACCTCATCCCATTTTTCTACAGCCTTTTTATTGCTGGCTGATACAAATATCTGATCCGGATCTGTATAAACCCATTGCTCATTGGTTAACTCGGTGCCCGGAGTCAAACCTGCATCCGTATCAGTAACCTTAATTTCCAACTCGTCCCCATATACCGGATGAATTTCAGAATCGGTAGCAAAAGACATAGACACAGAAGTGAAAGTATTCGGTCCTTTCTCTCCTTTCACCCATATAAGTTCAGATTCAGCTGTTTTATACCCGGCTTTCACCACCAATTCGCTCGGCAGATTCTCATATTTATCCGCATCTTCACCCGCATCAATATGAACGACTACATCTTCCTTAGCTGACGCTCCTACCGTAGCGACCAGAATAAATGAGCCATACTCTTTCACCGTATTGTCCGAATTGTTCTTCAATGACAAGATGGTGTAGTGTTTATCAGATACCACAATCGGACGTTCAGCCGCATTGATCTTGTATCCTCTGACATAAGCGGTGATAGTACCCGATATAGGATATTTAGCCAGATCGTTCTTTACCTTAAATTCGGTAAATCCCTGTTTCTCACCTTTCTTCATAAAAAGATGACCGGCAAAGCCTTCAAAGACATCAGATACAGGGACATCCTTTCCTTCTACATTCTTACCTGCAAAAGTCAGAACAACGTCTATATCTTCTTCGAGTGCCAACTGATTGTCTTGCTGATCTACCTTCACAGTAAAGGTCACATTATCTCCGATAGCAGCACTTTGAGTACTGATTTCGGCCACCAGATTCCGGGCTTCTCCGATAGAGATAACCGTCTCGGTGTCATTACAGCCTGTCATTACAAGGATAAACAGGCAAATTGGTAATAATCTATAGAAATATTTCTTCATAATCTATCCTATTATATCATTATTAATGATTACCATTTCGGGTTTTGTTTCAACTTTTTGTTCAATTCCAATTCTGAAGGAGGGATCGGTAACAGATAATCCCTATCTGCATGGAATTGATATCCGCTTGGCAGAGTCCCGGCCATCGGATCCGCCCATTTGTTATCATCAAGGGTCAGACGCTCTCTGATTCTTTTCTGATTATCCGGACTGTAAGATTTGAATAAAATAGATTCATCACCTACATAAGCACCTTTACCACGCTTTCCAACAATCAGTTTATCGGCTTTCCAACGCATGAGATCATCCAGCCGGAAACCTTGCAAAGCAAGTTCAGAACGGCGTTCACGACGGATTTCCTGTAAAACAGGAGTCAATGTATAACCGAAATCGGTGAAATTAGCATCCTTTGCCGGTGCCAGATATTTCACTCCTGCACGTTCACGAAGCGCTTTCAATGTCTTATTCGCTATATCATCGCTCCACATTTCCAGTTCAGCAGCAGCTTCTGCATAAGCCAAAAGACCTTCGGCATAACGAATAATAGGTAAAGCAGTCTCACCATTACCACTTACAAAGGTGGTATCTATTCCCAAACGGATGTGATAACCCGTCAAAGAACGTGTGTTTCCATCTCCTGCCAATTTAGGAGGACTAATAGTATTCTTCTTCTCATCCGTATATTCTTCCAGATGCATTGGGGTCGCAGTAGTGGCAGAAGCAAATTTGGCACCTTCATTCATCACCGTTTGAATCAATCTAGGGTCACGGCCTTCAAATGTTTCCTTAAAATCCTTAAATTTCTCATTTGTCGGATCAATAAATGTTCCATCGGCATTCAGATAATTATCCACCAGGCTTTGAGTAATTCCGGCAGCTCCTTCCGAGTCGACAACACCTGCCTTCAGATTACCGTTGACATCATGAAAGACTCCTTCATCACTCGAATATTTCCTCCACAATAGCACTTCGCCCATTCCTGACAAATCTTTGCTATTGAACAATGCCGCAAAAGCATCTCCCGGATTTTGCCCGGTTTTATACAGATCAATGCCACAACCGAACAGTTCATTTCCCCAGTTAATAACTTCACCCAAGAAATAATTTGATTCGTTAGTGGAAGATGCAAAATCATCGCTGCTGTGATACTTTTCCCAAGTTCCTTCATACAACGCCACATTCATTGCCAAAACCATGGCAGCTTCTTTATTGATACGAATTCCGGAATATTTACCGCGCGAATGCAACAGATTCTTCGCCTCAACCAAATCACTCAAAATAAATCGGGCTACCTCATTACGTGTCTTTGCGGGAATCTGTAATCCTGCGATTGTCGCATTCTCATCCCAAAAAGCATCCATTACCGGAATAGAACCGAATTTCCTCAATAAATCGAAATGCCAATAGGCACGTAAAAAGTAAGCCTCCCCTTTCAACGACAGTACATCTTCGTTTTCCTGTGCTTCGGGTACTTTATAATTATGGAAAAAATAGTTCACTTTACGCAGGTTCTGATAACCAGTCTGCCAATCGGAAGCTCCGCTAAACTGGTTATTCTGTCCATGCAAACGGGCATCATACTTTTCTGCAATAATATTGTCACTATTCTTTTCTTCACTGCGAACTCCCAAACCGAACTTACTAAAAGACGGCAACGTCATATATAGTCCGTTAATATAGTTTTCAACCTGTATGGCACCTGTCAGAAAATTACCGGCTTCCGGCTTGGTTATCGGTTCTCTATCCAGAAAATCTGAACAGGATGAAAATGGTAATATTGAAGCGGCTACAAAAGCCATTATATATATTCTTTTCATATCTTATGGTTTAAAAGGTAAATTCAATACCAAATACGTAGTTTTTATTCAACGGATATACCTTTCCGTTACCATTTTGCTTCATTGGGGAAGTCAATCCCGGAGCAGTTTCGTTACTACCCCCAGCCCATGTATTTACCTGATTCAAGGTTTCAGGATCGAATACGTCCGGCAAATTGTCAATCGTGAAGAGATTATCACAAGTGAAATACACTTTCAAGTTCTCCAATCCCATCTTCTTAACCAGTTTAGGCTGGAAGTTATAAGAAATCATCAAGTTTTTGAGTCGCATATAAGCTGCGTTCAATAAATAACGTGAGGTGTTGTAACCTACGTTCGCATTATATTCAGGACTGTCGGGTTTTGTCAGACGCGGCAGGTAAGCCCCCGGGTTGTACACATTATAATAATCCAAATGTTCTTTAAAGAAGTTGGAATCACCGCTAAACAGATAAGTACTTGCAGCCATCGGGAAATCACGTTTCATGACTCCCTGGAACAATGCGGAAACTTCAAAACCTTTATAACCGGCATGTAAGTTCAGACCGAAGGAGTAACGAGGAGTCGTATTACCGATAATTTTCAAATCACCGTGATCTTTCAATGTACCCGAACCCGGATCAATTTTACCATCACCGTTCGAATCGATATATTTCAAATCACCACGTTGCCAATCCTTATTCGGTTTGAAGAAAGACATGTCTACTCCTCTCAGATATTCATCCACTTCCTGGTTGGTGAGAAACAGATCATTTGCTTCATATCCCCAGATTTCACCTAAATCCATTCCCTGGTAATAACCTTTGTTACGAACCAGACCGGTGTGGTTGTTATAAATCAATCCCTCCGGATTATTGTATTTGGTTACCACTGCTTTGTAGTCAAAGATATTGAAACCGATTCCATAACTGAAACCATTCTTCAGCTGGTCAGACCAGTTAACCGACAATTCCCATCCACGGTTACGTAGCGTTGCATTATTTACTTTAGCACGTTGGTCAACAGCAATACCGCCAATATCAGGAATTGCTTCAGCCGGGCCAATCATGTCTTTGGTCGTACGTTGGTAAATATCCGCCGTAATCGTCAAACGATTGTTAAGCAAAGTCAGGTCGAAACCTAAGTTGGCATTATCCACTTTTTCCCATGTAATGTACGGGCTTACCATAGAAGGTGTTAAAGCGACTGTACCACGTACCGGAGTAGCCGAAGTGACACCGGAAAGCAACCATGCATTTGAATAGTCCGGTCTCAATGTCATGAAGTTCAGATAATCATATAGTCCGGCTCCATTCTGATTGCCTAAACGTCCGTAAGACAAACGCACTTTCAACTGTGAAACAGGCAAGCTCCATTGCTTGAAGTAGTCGGTACGGGCAATGTCATAACCGGCAGAGAAAGAAGGGAAAAATCCCCAACGATTGCCGGAAGCGAAACGTGACGAACCATCATAACGTCCGCTAAATTCCAGAAAATAGACATTCTGGTAGTTCCAGTTCAAACGGGTATAGAATCCCATGGTTGCCCAATGGTCACGCGCTTCACTATTATAGGCTTTTCCGTTTGCATTGTCAAAAGAGAATGTATCATCGCTCATCACTCCGTCTTTATACGCATACATGCTTGAGTTTTGCTGCACTTCCATCTGGAAACCGGCCATTGCCTTAAAGAAATGGTCACCCCATTGATTCGTATATGAAGACGACACACTGGGAGACAAATAATAGTTGAATTGATTTCCACGAGTCATTGATCCCCACAAAGAATTCGAATATTCGATACCGGGATAAGAATATCCCTGCCGGGGAGCGGTAACATTCTCTATGGTTCCGTCGGGCCGTGTGGTACGGGGCTGCTTCTGCAAGAATTCATCATTCTGCACATCAAAACGAACTTTCATCTCTCCGATAATGTCCCAGCCTTTCAGAGGCGTAACAGTAGCTGCAAAAGTCATGGCATCAGAAATGCGGTTCTGCGAATAGCCCACATTGTCCAGATACAAAGCTTCATTCCATGAAGGAAGATTATAAAGCCCGGAAATAGGAACTTCAGTCACCATATTAGGCTGCGAACGAGCTATCTGATGATAAAGAATAGACATATCGGGGAGCGGGCGGGAAATCAGATTCAACGTGATATTGTTATTGAAGTTAAACTTCAACCAGTCATTCGGCTTGATCTGAAATTTGGTATTCACGTTGTATTTATCCAGAGAGTCTTCTACACGATCCAGCAAACCACCCTGGTAAGTATAACCCAGACCGACATAATAAGTCACTTTGTCCGATCCACCGGAGATACTTAGATTGTGTGAATGACGCAAAGATTTGTTTTTATAGAAATAATCAAACCAGTCGGTATTGGCATACTGCGATTCACCGCCACGCCAACCGGTATTCTCCTGATTGGCGGTAATACCGGGCAGACCTTCACCATAGGGGTTCTGCAAAAACTGATTCATCAAATCAATAGTCTCCTGTGAGAAGTATGGAGACTCACCAATTGCCGAACGGTACGCATTTTTATAATTGGCAAACTCTACAGAGTTCATCATCTCGGGCATGTTGATAGGTGCACTCATACCCACAGAACCGCGATAAGTCACCCGGGCTTTATCCTGTTTACCGCTCTTGGTCGTTACTAACACCACACCATACGCAGCACGAGCACCATACACGGCTGCTGCAGAAGCATCTTTCAATACACTGATACTTTCTATATCGGCAGGATTTACATTCTGCAAGCTCTGTTCCACACCATCCACCAATACATAAGGCTCTCCACCATTAATAGAACCGATACCGCGAATATTAAATTTGATTTCTCCGCCAACTTCACCACCGGTACCGCTTTCAGAAGCATCCGAAGCAAAGTTCAAACCAGCCACATTACCTTGTAAGGCGCTGGTTACATCCGTCACAGGACGGGTAGCGATTGCATCCGCATTAACTGTTGCTACAGCCGCTGTAATAGTATTACGTTTCTGTGTTCCCATACCGACTACCACCACTTCATCTAAAGTTTTGGAGTCTTCCTTCATCACGAACCGATTTCCTGTTAGCTTAGTGATTTTCACTTCCAAAGGAGCATAGCCCACATAGCTGACAGTTATCGTTGTACCTACTTTACCGTTAATTTTAAAGTTTCCATCCAAATCGGTAATGGTACCATCAGTAGAACCTTTCACCATAACGGTTGCTCCGATTACGGACTCGCCACGTTCGTCTACCACCTTACCAGTGATAGTGCCCTGTTGAGCAAAGAGCTCCACAGGGAAGAACAGTAAAAGCATTGAAAAGAGACACACCAGTTGCATCCTAATCTGCATTTTCTTCATAACATTATATTAAAGTTAATACTAAAAGTTTTTTTGAGTTCCATTTGCCAATAGCCCACACTATCCGGCATTGAAATACACCACAAAAATAGATTGATTGGCAGAATGGCGAGTTCATAAAATCGCCAAAATGTTTCCAAAAACATCCATATTCCGTTTTTGAACGTCTTTGTGGCGGTTTTTGGAAATATTTCTTTTGTTTTAGCGGAATTAATCATACTTTTGTTTCACTAATCTCCCCTTAATAATCTTGACTGATGAAAAAAAGTATTTGGATAAAACACTTTTTCTGCTTACTGGCTTTTCTTATCGTAGGCACATTTCCAGCAATAAGTATAGGTAACCATTACGACTTTAAACTGATTGGTTCCCAAAACGGAATGCCGTCTATCATCAGCTGTATCTATACCGAACAAAAGGGATTCATCTGGATCGGTACTCCGACAGGACTAATCAGATTTGATGGAACGGAACTCAAAAAGTACACCGCACAACCTGATAATGAAAATTCCCTGCCTAACGACAGTATCCTGCAAATTATTGAAGATAATCAGCAGACAACCTGGATACTGACCACCACAGGAATCGCCCGTTATTCTCTTATTCACGACAACTTCTTTATCCCCAAACTAAATAATCAGCCCATCATTGCCAAATCGATCTGCAAAATAGCAGACGGGCTTCTGTTCGGAGGGATCAACAAGATATATAAATATTCTTATGCCACCAACACGATTTCTCTCATACGGGAATTCAAGACCGACGAGCCGTTCATTATACGATCCATACAAATGTGGAAACCCGATACCATATTGTGTCTAAGCTGGCAACAGGGAATACTGCAAATGAACCTCAAGAATTTCGAGATAACCCCATTTCCTTTCCAATACGGGAACGACAACGTAGGAATCATCATAGACTCCCAACAAAGAATATGGCTGTCAACCTACAACAATGGCGTCAAGTGTTTCTCCGCCCAGGGAAAATTGATAGCCAGCTATACCACTCAAAACTCCCGTTTGAGCAGTGACATCGTATTGTGCATGACCGAATTCAAACAAAAAATATGGATGGGAACAGACGGGGGAGGTATCAATATCCTCGATCCCACAACCGGCAATATTACCGTACTCGAACATATCTCCGGAGATAATCATTCCCTTCCCACAAATACAATACTCTGCCTGCATAGCGACTCTGCCGGAAATATATGGGCGGGAAGTAAACGTGAAGGGGTTATCAACATTCGTGAAGTATCCATGAGAACTTACACTAATGTTGTGTTAGGGCACAACAAAGGATTAAGTCAAAGTACGGTATTACAACTATATCAGGAACCGGCTTCCGAAGAACTCTGGATCGCTACGGACGGAGGAGGTATCAATAAATTCATTCCTTCTACAGAAACATTTGTGCACTATCCCGACACTTGGGGAGACAAGATGGTCTCCATCACCGGCTTCACACCCAACGAATTGTTAGTATCTGCCTTTTCCAAAGGTATCTTCATATTCGATAAAAAGACAGGAAAGAAGCGTCCTTTCGCTATTATGAGCCCTTCATTAGAGCATCACATCCGCTATAGCGGACAGCCAATCAACTTATACCGGGATACTCCCAATTCGATCTTAATATTAAGTTCGCCTCCTTACCGCTACCATACTTCCACCCGGCAACTCACTCCTGTCCCTTGTGCCAAAGAAGTGAAAATAAAAGGCTTGTTGAGTTCCATTGGATATGATTCCACTGCCATTTACCTGAACGATCCTTATAATATATATAGACTGGATCGTAAAAAAGACACAGTGGAGATATTTGCAAGTGCTCCACAGGGATTCTTCAATGCTGTATCCAGGGATGACAAGGGCGTATTCTGGATTGCAGGCACCCGTGGCCTGTACACCTATCACCCTGATACCCGCAAATTCGAAAGAATTCCTACCACCTTATTTAATGAAGTAAATACCGTGTTATGCGACAATAAAGGAAAAGTGTGGATAGGAGCTGAACAGAAACTCTTTATATGGCTCACCGATACCAAACGTTTTGTATGGTTCGGAGAAGCGGATGGAATTTCCCCCAATGAATACTTGGCCGAGCCCCGTCTCATTTCCCCCAAAGGCAACATCTATATGGGAGGTGTAAAAGGCTTACTATGTATCAATGCAGACACTCAAATAGAAAAGAGTAGTGACTCTCCGGAAATACGCCTTGCCGAACTGACCATAAACGGAGAGAACAGGATGTATCAGCTCAATCAAGACAAGATATCCATCCCCTGGAACAGTAAAAACATTAAGATCCGTGTCATGACTTATGGTGCGGACATTCTCCGGCTCAAAGTCTATCATTTCCAAATGGGAGACCTTAAAACCGAAGGCTACAACCCTGAATTGATGATCCCATCTCTTGCTCCGGGAAGTTATCCCATCATGGTGAGCTGTAACACACAGGAAGGAAATGAAACAACTCCCCAGTTTCTTTTCACATTAAACGTACTGCCACCCTGGTACAGAAGCTGGTGGTTCGTTTCTCTCTGCATCATTGCTTGCATAGGCATTGTGGTACAAATTGTTTTCGTTCTGCTTCGACGCAAAGAAAACAAGATGAAATGGATGATGAAAGAACACGAGCAGAATGTGTATGAAGAAAAAGTTCGTTTTCTGATTAATATCAGCCATGAACTGCGAACTCCGCTCACACTCATATATGCCCCGCTAAGCCGCATATTAAAGACACTTCCTTCTACAGATGCCATTTATCCACCGTTGAAGAATATACATAAACAGGCTCAACGGATGAAAGATCTTATCAACATGGTGCTGGACGTACGTAAGATGGAAGTAGGAGAAACCAAGTTGAAACTCCAAGCCTATCCATTTAACTCATGGATAAAGGAGATTGGTGCCGATTTTACGGACGAGGGAGCTGCCCAGGAAGTGCAAATAGATTATCAGCTCGACGACAGCATAAAAGAGGTGGTATTTGACAAGGGTATGTGTACAATCGTAGTCACAAACTTATTGACGAACGCACTGAAACACAGTCCTAAAAACACAACCGTCACTATCCGTACCAGCAAAAATGACTCATACGTCCGTGTTTCCGTTTTGGATCAGGGAGAAGGTATGCAAGAGGAAGACATGGAGAAAGTATTCATCCGTTTCTATCAAGGCAAGCAGGAAATTGGCGGTAGCGGAGTCGGACTTTCATACGCCAAGATGCTGGTGGAATTGCATAAAGGTAAAATCGGAGCCATGAACAACGAAGCGGGAGGAGCCACTTTCTTCTTCGACTTACCTTTGGGATTGGAGTCGGGCGAAGTCATCTGCCAGCCGAAACCTTACATCAATGAATTGATTACACCGGACGTAGATCATGAGATCAACGCTCCCGAGACACTCGACTTCTCTACGCAGAATTACACAGTGCTATTGGTAGACGACAATCATAACCTGACAGATTTCCTCTCCAAAGAATTGAAATCCTTATTCAAAGCAATTTATATAGCACATGATGGCCGGGAAGCTTTCGAAATAGCGCAAAAGCAAGTTCCGGATATTATAGTGAGCGATGTGATGATGCCGGTTATGAATGGATACGAACTGTGCAAAGCGGTAAAAGAGAATATCGGCATCAGTCATATTCCTGTGATTCTGCTCACGGCACGCAATGATGAACAGAGCCGACTGTATGGGTATAAAATCGGGGCGGACGCTTATCTGGGAAAACCTTTTGAGATAGACACTCTTGTTAAGATTATACAGAACCGGCTATACAACCGGGAGCAAACGAAAGAGCACTATCAACATATAGGCAACTTCCCTCAACCGCTGGAGAGTACTTTCAGCCAGGCGGATGAAACGTTCTTGTTAAAGTTTAACAAGCTCATTTCCGAGAATATCAGCAATCCGTCTTTAGATATTCCTTTTATCTGCAGAGAGATCGGAATGAGTAAAACATCTCTTTACAACAAGTTGAAGGCTATCACCGATATGGGGGCAAATGACTATATCAACAAATTCAGGTTGGAGCAAGCCATTACTCTGATAAAAACCACCGATCTGACATTTACTGAAATATCAGATCAGATAGGTTTCACTACTTTACGTTATTTCAGTACTGCATTCAAACAGTACACAGGCTTGACGCCCACGCAGTATAAAAATGAATGCAGGAGTGAGAATAAATAAGATATTCTCACTTAAATAAGGTAGTATTACTAATTAGAGTAGGCCCTCATCTGCAAAGCTGAAAAATCCGTCTTCACAAACGATGACGTGATCTATCAGACGGATATTCATCGTTTCCGCCGCTTTATGGATATGCTCTGTCAAACTCCTGTCCGGTTGGCTGGGATGAATATTTCCCGAAGGATGGTTATGCACCACCGCGATTTGTGTAGCTCTTTGCAGCAATGCTTCCCGGAGAATGGTGCGCACATCGGTATAAGTTCCGTCTATGCCACCAGTACTTATACGTACCTTATCAATTAGTTTGGTTGCCTGGTTCAATAGGAGCACCCAGAATTCTTCCTGTTCCAAGTCACACATGATCGGTTGGAAAATATCATAGATATCTTTTGAGCAAGTGATTCGAAGTCTCTCTTTGGTTTCTTGCAGCTTTCTTCGTTTGCCTAATTCCAAGGCTGCCATCACTGTAATGCTCTTTGCGGGTCCCATACCTTTGAAAGAGGAATAGTCACACACTTCCCATTTTGCCAATGAATTCAGATTGTTATCACAAGACAGGAGCAGGCGTCTCATCAATTCGACAGCACTTTCTTCCGTATTTCCGGAGCCAATCAATATAGCGAGTAGTTCGGCATCACTCAATGCGGCTGCTCCCTTCTCCATCATTTTTTCCCGTGGGCGGTCTTCCAGTGCCCACTGGTTGATGGATAGTTTGTGTTTACTTTCCATTATTAATCAAATTAAGTCACAAAGATACTCCTATATAACTGAAAAAATGAATTTTGGAAGCTATAAGTCTATTTTTAGAATCCCTTTACTTCCAAATATCGTAGTTTTGCGCTATCAAGATTAATATATAAACATCTAATAAATATGAAAAAGAGAATAAGCATCTTATCCATCTTACTACTATTAGGAATGACAGTATACGCTCAAACGGATATCCCGCAGGTGATTCCCTCCTTACAACATTGGAATGGGGCAAAAGGCAAACTGACACTACCGGAAACAGGAAAGATTATAATCGCTCCGGAAGCAGAAAGCCTGTTGAAAGAAACTGCGGAAATAATGGCAAAAGACTTAAAAGATATGTTCGGCTGGAATTATCAGGTAACCTCCGGAAAACCGAAAAATCATTCTATCTATCTGTCAGTGAAAAAATCGCCTTCATCATTGGGAGAAGAAAGCTATGAACTGGATATACGCAACCATGTAACCATCGAAGCCTCCACCGTAAAAGGAGTATTCTGGGGAACTCGCACACTGTTGCAAATGATCCATAACCAGCCTTTTGGACTCATGAAAGGAAAAGCATTGGATTATCCGCAGTATGCTCACCGCGGACTGATGATTGACGTAGCCAGGAAATTTTTCACAATGGACTATTTGCAGGATTACGTAAAAATTCTCTCGTTCTATAAAATGAATGAACTGCAAATACATCTGAATGATAATGGTTTCGTTGAGTTTTTCGATAATGACTGGAACAAAACATACGCCGCCTTCAGATTGGAAAGCGACCGTTTTCCGGGACTCACATCCAAAGATGGTTCCTACACCAAAGAAGAATTCCGCAACTTCCAGCAAATGGCCGCACGATATGGAATCAATATCATCCCAGAAATTGATGTTCCGGCACACTCACTCGCTTTCACTCATTACAATCCGATACTGGCAGCCGACAAAAAAGAATATGGTATGGATCATCTCGACCTCTATAAAAAAGAGGTATATGATTTCCTTGATACTTTGTTTGACGAATATCTCTCGGGAGATCACCCGATATTTGTCGGACCGGACGTACATATCGGCACTGATGAGTACAACCTCAAAGAAGCGGAACAATTCCGCTATTTCACTGAATACTATCTGAAGTATATCACCAAATATGGAAAAAATCCGCGATTATGGGGAAGTCTGAAACACATGAAAGGAAATACCCCCGTAAATCTGAAAGGAAAAACGGTCAATGCATGGAATTATAGCTGGCTAGACTTAGAAACCGCACTGCAGGAAGGAGCCAAAGCGATTAATACATGCGATGCATTTCTATATATCGTACCAGCCGTGAATTACTACCATAACTTTCTGGATCATCAATGGATATATGAGAGTTGGTCACCACGAATGATGCAAGAGGGAGAAATGATAGAGCAGTCTACTAATTTATTAGGAGCCATGTTTGCTGTATGGAACGACCGTGTCGGAAATGGAATCAGCCAACAGGATGTACATATACGCACCTTTCCTGCCATGCAGGTTATGAGCGAGAAACTTTGGAAAGGAGAAAACACAAGAAACATACCGTTTGAAACCTTCGAAACGTGGTGCAGGACAACACCGGAAGCACCGGGCGTAAATCTACAGGCCAGCATAGATGACAGAAAAGACCTAACGCTTTCCGGCCAGGAAATTATCCTGCAAGGTAACGACTCGGTTCTTACCTCTATACCCGAAATCGGTTATCCATATAGTGTGGAATTTGAAATCTACGCAGATCCAAAGCCCAATATCGATGCGGTCTTATTCAAAGGTCCCCATTCTGTTTTCACCGCGAACTGGCAAAATACGGGTAAATTCGCATTCTCGCGCGACGGCTATGAATTCATCTTCCATTCCTATCGTTTGCCTGTGGAAAAATGGACAAAGGTTCGTGTAGAGGGAGATGCCAAAGGGACCTCACTTTACATAAACGGAGAGCTACAAGAACGTTTGGAAGGACGAATCGGTGTAGTTTACAATCAGAAAAGCCTGCGTAAAGACAGCATTTGGTATCAGGAAACACTTATCTTCCCATTGAAACAGATAGGCGACAAATTGCTGGGGTTTAAGGGAAGAATAAGAAATGTGATTTGCACTCCACTAAATGAAAAAAGATATAGCCTATAAAAATTTCTTCGATTGCATCCATTACTTTTTTTCCATGAAAGTATAACTTGTCTGACACCCGGGTGTCAGACAACATTCCTTTTAAACAAAAATAGGAATGGTAATAGGCAAATAAAAAATGGATTACTTATAAAAATTCTTTTGGAAAGCCTCAAACTCATCCTTCCCTCTGATACAACGCTGCCACCATGCGCGCCAAAAGCCTGTACCATAGCCGATAAGCTGTATAAATGCGGCGGCAATGGAATAAACGCCAATAGACAGACTTTTATTCTGAATAGTAGAATCAATGCATACGAGTAATGCATAGAGAATGATAGGCGTGAAACTGAAGAGGCAGAAGAGGCTTCCTAATAATAGAAGCGCCACTCCCAATGTAAATACGGCTGGAAGCAAATGCACCAGTTTCAGAGAATCCGGATATTTCTTATAAAGATTAATACGGGCAATGCCGGAGTTATGCACCTGCTTGAAGAATTTTTTCAAGTCAGTCCGACGTTTATGATATACCCAGGCATCAGGAAAAAGACGACAAGTGTACCCATTCTTAAAGATACGGATACTGAAATCAATATCCTCCCCAAAACGCATCTTTGAAAAACCTCCCAAAGCCTCGTACACTGCCCGGCGAACTCCCATATTAAAACTACGGGGATAGAATTTGTCCATCTTCTTTTTTCCGCCACGGATACCTCCGGTCGTGAAGAAAGAGGTCATGGAATAGTTAATTGCCTTCTGAATATCAGTGAAAGAATCGTGTGCACGGTCGGGGCCACCAAAAGCATCGGCAGGAGAAGTGGTGAGCTCCTTCTCTACCGCATCGAAGTAGCCTTCGGGAAGGATGACATCAGAATCCAATATAATAAGGTATTCGCCTTCGCTACGTTCTGCTCCGTAATTACGGGTTTGTCCCGGACCGGAATTGGGTTTAGAGAAATATTTTATATTCAACCGATCTGCATACCGGTCTACTACTCCTTTACAGGGAATGGAAGAACCATCTTCAACAACAACAACCTCAAAACCCTTAAAGTGTTGTACAGTAAGACTTTGCAATAATTCATCCACTTCATCGGGACGATTATAAACGGGAATTATGACGGAGTAACGCATATCAAAAACGGGATATAACTATTTGATATGCAAAGTAAGACAAAAAAAAGATGGACTCGAAATCGAGTCCATCTTTTTTTTGTATATCAGCAATAAAATTATTACTTATTCAGGATATCCATTGTATCCGATGCGATCAACAGTTCTTCATCTGTTGGGATCACTACTACTTTCACTTTAGAAGCAGGAGTAGAAATGATTGCTTCTTCACCGCGAACCTTAGCATTTACTTCGTTATCAAGTTCGATACCCATGAATTCCATATCCTTACAAACTTCACGACGACATTCCATCTGGTTCTCACCTACACCACCAGTAAACAGGATAATATCCACACCGCCCAATGCAGCAGCATAAGCACCGATATATTTCTTAATACGGTAATAGTACATCTTCTCTGCAAGGATAGCTTTCTCATTGCCAGCCGCACAAGCAGCCAAGAGTTCACGCATATCGCTTGATACACCCGAAATGCCCAGTACACCGCTCTTCTTGTTCAACAGATTGGAAACACCGGTTGTGTTCAAGCCTTCTTTTTCCATGATAAATGTTACTGCACCGGCATCAATATCACCGCTACGAGTACCCATCATCAAGCCTTCCAATGGAGTCAATCCCATAGTAGTATCCATACATTTACCATCTTTGATAGCAGCGATAGAACCACCGTTACCAATGTGGCAAGTGATAATTTTCTGTCCAACCAGATTTACACCCAGGAATTCACATACACGTTTTGACACATAACGATGAGAAGTTCCGTGGAAGCCATAACGACGCACACCATACTTTTCATACAGTTCGTGAGGAATAGCATACATGTAAGCATAATCCGGCATTGTCTGATGGAAAGCCGTATCGAATACACCTACCTGCGGAATGTTAGGAAGAATAGCAGAAACTGCATTTACCCCTTTCAAGTTAGCAGGATTGTGAAGCGGAGCCAAGTCATTGCAAGCAGCGAAAGCTTCCAACACTTCCTTGTTCAGCAATACAGATTCGCTGAAACGCTCGCCTCCGTGTACCATACGGTGACCTACTGCATTAATCTCATCCAAAGATTTAATAGCACCGTATTCAGGATTAATCAGCGTGTTCAGGATAAACTCTACTCCTACTGTATGTTCAGGAATATCTTTCTCCAATATTTTCTTTTCACCATTCGGCAAAGTAAGTTTCAAGAATGATCCTTTCAGACCGATTTTTTCGATACCACCTTGTGCAATCACCTCTTTGGTGGTCATATCGAACAATTTATATTTAATAGATGAACTTCCGCAGTTCAATACCAGAATCTTCATGTCGTTGTCGATTTATACTTAATACTTTATATCTAATACTTATTTTTTCGCTTTTGCTGCAATGGCCTGATTAGCTGTGATAGCAATCATGCGATATACATCTTCGATAGAACAACCACGAGACAAGTCGTTTACCGGACAGGCAATACCCTGAAGAATCGGACCAACAGCGTCAGCATGTCCCAGACGTTGAACTAATTTATAAGAAATATTACCAACTTCCAGACTTGGAACGATCAGCACATTTGCTTCTCCGGCTACTGGAGAACCCGGCGCTTTGCTAGCACCCACTTCCGGTACAAGAGCAGCGTCAGCCTGCATTTCACCATCCAAATCAAGAGTAGGAGCCATCTCTTTTGCAATCTTAGTAGCTTCTACCACTTTATCCACTACTTCGTGTTTAGCGGAACCCTTGGTTGAAAAGCTCAACAGAGCTACTTTCGGATTTTCAATACCGGCAACGGCTTTCGCAGTCTGCGCAGTACAAATTGCTATCTGTGCCAGCTGATTAGCATCCGGAACCGGAGTTACAGCAACATCACCCATTACCAGAATGCCATTCTTTCCGTATTCAGGAGCATGAGTCAAAAGCAACATAGCACCAGACACGCAAGTGATTCCCGGCGCGGTCTTGATAATCTGCAAAGCAGGACGCAATACGTTACCAGTAGTGTTACGGGCACCAGCCAACTGACCGTCAGCATCACCGCTCTTAATCATTAAACAACCATAGAACAAAGGATCGCTCGTCAATTTGCGGGCTTCTTCGATAGTCATCCCCTTCTTTTTACGAAGTTCACACAACAACTGTGCATATTCTTCGTGTTTCGGAGAAGTTTCAGGATCAATGATAGTAGCTTTACCGATGTTTCCCAATCCCCATTTTGTAGCAAGTTCATTAATTTCATCCGGTTTACCCAGTAAAATTAGATCGGCTACTTCATCTGTCAAAATCATATTGGCAGCTTTCAATGTGCGTTCTTCAGTTCCTTCCGGAAGAACAATACGTTGGCGATTTGCTTTCGCACGCGCCACGATTTGGTTGATTAAATTGAGCATAGATATATTGAATGTTATTATAAAACCTCATTACAATTTGTAATTTGCGGTGCAAAAGTACTCAATTTTGCAATATCCACATTACAATTTCGCCTATTTTTCTCTTCCAAGTCTAAAATATTGTAATATTTAACACTGTACTCCTATTTTTCATACCTTTGCAGCGTTTTCAAACAAAATC
>OGXK01000536.1_pt1 | contig 19655 bp, 20 predicted proteins | sample 1576261 | NCBI WGS metagenome assembly OGXK01 (sample SAMEA3541581, study PRJEB24748) | human gut metagenome | biome: human gut; feature: human-associated habitat; material: faeces | place: China | collected 2012 | reverse complement strand
GACAAACACAACTTCATTGAAAGCTAATTCTATATTAGCGGCAAATAACCGGCTACTTTGTTAAGAACATCACCGAAAAGGCAGTTGGTGAGGAAGTTCTTTCCAGCCTGACACCGGCTCAGCAGGTAATCAAGATTGTAAGAGATGAACTGACCGAGCTGATGGGTTCCACTGACAGCCGAATCAATTTTTCCTCTAAGATTCCAACCATCATCATGATGTGTGGTCTGCAGGGTTCCGGTAAAACCACCCACTCGGCAAAACTGGCAAAGATGTTCCGTAAGCAGGGCAAACGTCCTCTGCTGGTTGCCTGTGACATTTATCGTCCGGCAGCGATCGAACAGCTGAAAGTTGTTGGTGAGCAGGTAAACACTCCGGTGTTTGAGATGGGAACCATCAGTCCAGTGGAGATCGCAAAGAATGCGATCAAGCATGCGAAGGACTACGGAAATGATATCGTTATCCTCGATACCGCTGGTCGACTGCATATTGATGAACAGCTGATGCAGGAGCTTCAGGACATCAAGTCCGAAGTTCATCCAAATGAGATCCTGCTTGTAATTGACTCGATGACCGGTCAGGACGCAGTTAATGTAGCACAGACCTTTAACGATACTCTCGGTATCGACGGCGTCATCCTCACAAAGCTCGATGGTGATACCCGAGGCGGTGCTGCACTGTCAGTAAGAGCGGTTACCGGAAAGCCGATCAAGTTTGTCGGTATGGGCGAAAAGCTCGACGACTTGGAAGTATTTCATCCGGATCGTATGGCTTCGAGAATTCTGGGCATGGGCGACGTGCTCACCCTGATTGAGAAGGCGCAGGATGAAGTGGATGAGCAGAAGGCAATGGAAGTTGCCAAAAAGCTCAAGGAAAATTCTTTTGATATGGAAGACCTGCTCGAACAGATCAAGCAGGTAAGAAATATGGGCCCTTTGGGCAAAATTCTGGAAATGTTCCCGGGAATGTCCGGCAAGATCACCGATGAGACTGCACAGGCAGGCGAACAGGAGATCAAGTATCTGGAAGCAATCATCAATTCGATGACCAAAGCAGAAAGGGCAAATCCAGATATCATCAATCCTGCAAGAAAGAGAAGAATCGCAGCAGGCAGCGGAACCGATGTACCGCGTGTCAACCGTGTTCTCAAGCAGTATAAGCAGATGAAGGAAATGATGAAGCTGCTGGGAGGCAAGGGCAAAAACGGTAAACGCCGCAGAAGAATGCCGCCGTTTAATCCGGCAATGCTTAAAAACATGCCGCCAATGTAACATAAGGTTTATCAAATTCCGGAAAAGATTGCATATCAATTCCTCCGGAATTGATATATAGAGTATTTGAAAGGTTCAGGAGGTGACAGAAATGGCTGTTAAAATTAGACTTCGCAGAATGGGTGCTAAAAAAGCTCCTTTCTATCGTATCGTTGTAGCTGATTCCCGTTATCCACGCAACGGTAGATTTATTGAAGAGATCGGTTACTATGATCCGGCACAGACTCCAGCTACCGTTAAGGTTGATGCTGAAAAAGCAAAGAAATGGATGTCTAACGGCGCTCAGCCAACCGACACAGTTCGATCCCTGCTTAAAGCGAACAATATCCTGTAGGAGGTAATCGCAAATGCAGGAACTGATTGTTACTATTGTGAAAGGCCTTGTAGATGATAAGGATGCCGTTTCGGTTACCGTTGATGAACCAAAGGAAGACGGAACAGTTGTTTATCATCTCCATGTTGCAGCTGATGACATGGGCAGAGTAATCGGCAAACAGGGCAGAATTGCAAAAGCAATTCGAACAATTGTAAGATCCGCTGCCGGTAAGGTTGAACAGAAGGTTGCAGTTGAAATCGACTAGGATGGACACTGCAATCCAAATCTGAAAATGGATCATCCGAAAGGGCGCAAGGGCAATTTAGCTCTGGGCGTCCTTTTTTATTGCTTGACATCCGAAATATTTGTGTTAAATTTTTATTAGTATCTTTGTGATGGCAAGGGAGGAGACAGATTTGGAAAACCTCGAAACAATGATTCAAAAGGGACAGAAACCCTATTATCGGCCTGATTTGGAACGTTTGCTGAACAATCTGGGCGTTACTGCCGGTGATACACTGATTCTTCATACCTCACTCAAATCTTTTGGCTATCTGATCGGCGGGGCAGCGATGCTGATTGATACGGTGCTTAACTGCATTGGTCCAGAGGGAGCGCTGGTGATGCCATCTCAGTCGGTGAATAATATGAACCCGAAGTTTTGGCAGTATCCGCCGGTTCCTCAAGATTGGCACGATGATATACGGGAAACGATGCTGCCGTATGATCCGCAAAGAACTCCGGTAGATGATGCATTGGGAGCTGTTGTAGCTTATTTTTATCGTTACCCAAATGTACATCGAAGCGCACATCCATTATATTCGTTTTGTGCTTACGGCAGGGATGCAGAAAAAATTGTGGAAAATCACCCTCTGGATTATGGACTGGGTACCGAGTCACCACTGCAAAAATTATATGATGCAGGTGCTAAAATTCTGATGCTTGGTACAACTTTTGAAACAAATACATCCCTTCATTTAGCGGAATATTTTGTAAACCGTCCGGATATCGAAGAATCGGCTCCTGTTTTGGTGGACGGAAAGAAACAGTGGGTCTCCTTTAAAAATGTAGACCTTGATATTTTTGATGATTTTTTGGATGTTCAAAAAGAATTTTTCCAGAAATATGCCGATCAGATCAAACAATGTTCTTTGCCAAATGGGGAAGCATATTGTTTTAACATGAGGGATTGTGTGGACTTTGCAAAAGCATATTATCAGGTAAAAGGCTAAAACAGATATCAGGGCAGGATTTTTCTGTCGTGATGTTTGAGATAGAATGAATACTTCGACCAAAGATTTTGGATGAAAGGAGAAGCGTATGAGAAAAGAGTATATCGAAGCGGGAAAGATTGTAACCACTCATGGAATCAAAGGGGAAGTTAAGCTCTATCCATGGTGCGATGATCCGGATATGTTTTACGACATTGAAACGGTCTATCTGGACAGCAAAGGAACCAATCCGGTAAAACTGCAGGGAGTACGATATGCCAAGAACATGCCGCTGCTGAAGCTGGAAGGCTTTAACTCAATCGAGGAGGCATCCAAGCTTCGCGATAAGATTGTTTATGTTCATCGCGATGACATCCCGATGGAGGAAGGCGAATATCTGATTCAGGATCTGATCGGTCTCAAGGTAATTGATGCAGACAAGGACACTGTCTATGGTGAACTGACTCAGGTTAGCCCTACCGGCGCAAACGATGTTTATCATATTCGTTTTGCAGATGGTAAGGAGAGATTGATTCCGGCCATTCCACAGGTAGTGCTGGAGATTGACCTGGAAAGCAACGTGATGAAAATTCGTCCGCTGGAAGGATTGTTTGACGATGAGGATTGATATTGCGACTCTGTTTCCGGAGATGTGCGAGACGGTTCTGAGTGAAAGTATCATTGGACGTGCCAGACGCGCAGGAAAACTGGAGATTCACTGCCACAATATCCGCGATTATACCAAGGATAAACACCGCAGGGTGGATGATACTCCTTATGGCGGCGGTAAGGGAATGCTGATGCAGACCGAACCAATCTATAACTGCTATCAGGCAGTGTGCGAAATGATCGGAGAAAAACCGCATGTAATCTATATGTCCCCGAAAGGAACGCCTTTTTCTCAAAAAAGGGCAGGGGAACTCAAAACTTTAGCGAATATTTTTATCCTGTGCGGGCATTATGAAGGAGTAGACCAGCGTGTCCTTGACGAAATTGTCGATGAGGAAATCTCGATCGGGGATTATGTGCTGACCGGCGGTGAGCTGGGTGCACTGGTCGTTGCAGATGCAGTCGGCAGGCTTTGTCCGGGCGTATTGTCCGAGGAAGTTTGCTTTACCGAAGAAAGTCACTATGATGGACTGTTGGAATATCCGCAGTATACTCGTCCTCCGGTCTGGCATGACCGAGAAGTGCCGCCGGTGCTGATCAGCGGTCACCACGCCAACATCCAGAAATGGCAGCGCGAGCAGTCCCTTGAGGAAACTGCAAAGAAGCGTCCAGATCTGCTGAAAAACGCGATGCAGCAGGGAAAACTTGACAAAAAGGAAATGGTGCGTGCACAGCAGCTTTTGGAAGGCATCGAGGAAAGATAACAGCGCATACATTAGTGTTGAGATGAGGCTTTGTTTGGCAGAAAAGGAATATTTATTCTGTCTTTCCAGTGAAGCTGTATGAAAGTGTTTCTCAATTTATTTTGATAAAGTGTAAAAAAATACAAAACATTTGTCTCTGTATCAGACTTGTCTTTGTACTTTTTGAGCAAAAACAGTACGAAAAGGAACCCGCCAAAAGAACGACACATATTCTGTACTGAGGGATATGTATAAATTTGGGGGAGAAAAGATGTATATAGTGACAGGTATGTTGAAAACTTTGTAGTGAATACTGCCAAAGAGAATGTGAAATGGAACCGTTCATATAGAAAAGAAGCAGAAAATCAAAGCTCCATGTAAAAGAATAGCAAAATATGCGTTGACGAAAAGTCCCTTTGTGATATAATTAATTTGTGTCAAGAATCATGCAGGACGGACCATCCGGAATATTTTTTCGGTGAGATTTCTGGAACTGCGTTGATAACAATACTTTAAACATCTTAGAATAGGGGAGTAACTGAAATGTTTGTTAAAGAAGTAGTGGTACAGAACCAGGTAGGTCTTCATGCTCGTCCAGCAACATTCTTCATCCAGAAAGCAAATGAATACAAAGCTTCTATCTGGGTTGAGAAAGAAGACCGCAGAGTAAACGCTAAGAGCCTTCTGGGCGTTCTTTCCTTGGGTATCGTTGGTGGCACCACCATCCGCATCATCGCTGACGGTGCAGATGAGAAGGAAGCTGTTGAAAGTCTGGTAGAACTGGTAGAATCCGGTTTTGCTGAATAATCCACAGTAAGCTGCCAAAAGCTTCGGCGACGAATCAGTCGTATAGGAACCGAAAAGGTGTATCGGCCATTTTGGCTGATACACCTTTTTTGACATAGTGGAAAGGAGGAAAGATTGTGGACAATCCCAGATTGGATTACCTCAGGGATAAGGTAAAAAAACTGCCGCTTCAGCCAGGAATTTATATCATGAAGGATAAAAAGGGGCAGATCATCTATATCGGTAAGGCGAAGGCGCTGAAAAACCGTGTCAGCAGCTATTTCCGTAGTGTGGACAAACATACACCAAAGGTCTACCGCATGGTAGAGAATGTTTGGGATTTTGAATATATCGTAACCTCCAGTGAGTTTGAAGCACTTGTTTTGGAATGCAGCTTCATCAAGCAGCATTCCCCAAAATACAATATCCTCTTAAAAGATGACAAAGGGTACCATTATATCCGGATCGGCGGCGGGGAATATGGCAAAATCACAGCAAGCCACCAGCCGCTTAAGGATGGTGCGAGGTACCTTGGCCCCTATCTTTCCGGATATGTGGTTAAGCAGACGGTGGATGAGGTCAACAAGGTCTTCCTTCTGCCCACCTGCAACCGTAATTTTCCGCAGGAGATTGGAAAACAGCGTCCCTGCTTAAATTACCACATCAAACAGTGCATGGCTCCGTGCAGCGGAAAGATCAGCCCGGAGGAATATGCGGAGGCACTTGAAGAAGCGGTGAGCTTCCTCAAAGGTTCCAGCACCCAGATTCAAAAGGTGCTGACAGAAAAGATGATACAGGCATCGGAAAATCTCCAGTTTGAAAAAGCTGCCCGCTATCGGGATCGTATCCGCGCCATTCAGGGACTTCAGGAAAACCAGAAGGTGGTGTCCATCCGCTATGAGGAGGAGGATGTCATCGCTTTGGTGCAGTCTTCGATCAAATGCTGTGCCGTTGTTTTGCAGTTTCGGGATTATCGTCTGGTGGATAAGGAATATTTTATGCTCGACGAAATGGGAGAATTTTCCGAAGAAGCACTCTTTTCGGCGGATGAACAAAAAAAGAATCAGGCTGCAGAAAAGGTGCTGCAGGAGATGCGTACCCAGTTTGTGCTCCGATATTATGATATGAAGGGCAGTGTTCCAAAATCGGTGGTTCTGGATGGACAGCCAAGCTGTCAGCAGGAACTGGAAGAATATCTCTCCAAAAAGGCAGGCAGAAGCGTTCAGCTGTTAATCCCACAGAAGGGAGATCAGATGAAGCTGCTTTCTATGGCAAAGGAAAATGCCAGCCAGCAAATTGCTGAACAGACACGCCGCACCAGTCGGGAAATTTCTGCATTGGACGAGCTTGCAAGGCTTTTAGGGCTGCAGAAAGTTCCAAACTATATTGAAGCATACGATATTTCCAATATCGGCAGCGAGACCATTGTAGCCGGTATGGTGGTGTTTGAGGGAGGACGCCCGCTCAAGGGAGCATACCGCAAGTTTTCGGTGCGTTCGGTACAGGGAAAGCCGGACGACTATGCTTCGATGCGGGAGGTCATTACCCGACGTCTGGAACGCTATTCCCAACACAAGGAAGAAGGAGTTGGCTTTGGTCATCTGCCGGATCTGATTCTGCTTGATGGTGGTCGGGGGCATGTAGCGGCAGTCAAGCCGATTGTACAGCAGATGGGATTTTCCATTCCGGTGTTTGGTATGGCGAAGGATGACAGACATCGCACTAGAACCATCGCCACAGAGGATGGAGAACTGTCTGTTTCTTCCTTCCGCTCAGCGTTTGATCTGCTGACCAGTATTCAGGATGAGGTGCATCGTTTCTCCATCACTTATTCCCGTCAAAAGCATGCAAGCCGCGCAATGGATTCGGTGCTGCGTTCAGTAGAGGGAATCGGTGAAAAGAGGGCAAAAAATCTTTTCCTGCGTTTTAGGACGCTTAAAGCGATGGAGGCCGCTACTTTAGAACAGCTGGAGGAGACACCAGGCATGACCCATCTGACCGCCTGCAATCTTTATCGTTATCTGCATGAAAAAACAAATGAAGTGTGCGGGGAAGAAACGGAAAATTAAGAAGCAGGAAAGTTTGTCCGGAAAAATCGACAAAGCACAGTTTTAGCATTGACAAATACAGGAAAAGTGAACATAATAAAGAGGAATCCAACAAGGACATCTTTCGAAATCAAAAATATAAAAACTTGTCCATAGAAAGGGAAATGATATGAGAGTTACCACAGGTCTTGCAAGAGGAAGAAATCTGGAAGCACCACAGGGGTTGGATACCAGACCATCTTCCGATATGACAAAGCAGGCGGTATTTAATATTATTCAGAATTATGTAGAGGGAGCTGTATTTGTCGACCTGTTTGCAGGTTCCGGACAGATGGGTATTGAAGCACTCAGCCGCGGCGCAAAGACTGCGATCTTTACCGATACCTCCAACAAAGCAATCGAAGTAATCAAAGCAAACCTTAAGCACTGTGGATTGATGGAACAGGCAAGGGTAGCTCAGATGGATGCAAAATCCTTTTTGCAGGGAGCATCCCAGAAGTTTGATATTGTCTTTCTTGATCCGCCATATCAGAAACAGATGATCGATGAAGTACTGCCGATTCTGGTATCCAAAATGGCAGAGTCCGGTATCATCGTATGTGAAACCGAGCGCAACGAACAGCTTCCGGAAGAAGCAGGAAACTTTGTGCGCCACAAGACCTATCTGTACGGCAAAGCGAAGATCACAGTATATCGTGAGCGTGAGGAGCAGGAGGAAGAATAATCAAATGCAGCAGGAAAGAATTGCAGTAGTCCCGGGAAGCTTTGATCCAATCACCAAGGGACACATGGATATTATCCGTCGTGCGCAGACTCTGTTTGATAAGGTTATCGTTTTGGTTGTAATCAATGCACTGAAAAATCCTTGTTTCTCGGTACAGGAGCGTGTGGAACTGATTCGGGATTCTATTCAGGGAATTGACGGTGTGGAAGTGGACAGTTATGATGGACTGCTGGTAGATTATGTCAGGGACGCAGGTGCTTGTGCGATTGTTAAGGGACTGCGTGCAGTTTCCGACTTTGAATACGAGTTTCAGATGGCATTAATCAACAAAGAGTTGTATAATAAAGTAGAAACCGTTTTCCTGACCACCAGTGCAGAAAATCAGTACCTCAGCTCAAGCGTGGTCAAACAGATCGCTTCTTTTGGAGGAGACATTCATCAGTTTGTTCCGGAAGAAGTACATGACCGTATTGTTCACCGTCTGGACAAAACCCGGCAATAGCAAAAGCAGGAACAGGAGGAATGTACGATGAATATTGATGAAATTTTGAATATGATCGACGACATGCTGGAAGAAGCATGGAGCCTTCCTTTTTCGGGAGGACGCTGCGTGGTTGACGCACAGAAGGTAAAAGAGTGCGTGGAAGATATCCGTCTGAATCTTCCGGGTGAAATTAAACAGGCAAAGATGATTGTTGCAGACCGCAACGATATTATCAAAACCGCAGAACGTCAGGCAGAAACCACTCTGCGCAAAGCAGAAGAGCGTGCCAGAATGCTGATTGCTCAGGAAGAGATTGTCAAACAGGCACAGGAAAAAGCAGCTGACATCATCGCACAGGCACAGATGGCTGCAAAGGAAATCCGACGTGCATCTCACGAGTTCTCTGATTCGATCTTAAAACAGACAGAGGAAAACCTGAGCACTTCTCTGAAAAATGTTCGGGATACCCGTCAGGCACTGCGCAACGCAACCAGCAAATCAAAACAGATTCAGGTACAAAAAGAAGACTAAAAAAGTACAGCTTTTCCCATTAATCTTTGGATTTGGGAAAAGCTGTTTTCTTTTTGAAAGGAGGTTATCATGAGTACCTCTGCATTAAAATGGACTGCATTTGTTTTGATGGTTCTGGATCATCTGGGAGAATTTTTCCCCGGACAGATTCCGTTGTGGTTTCGTTATCTGGGCAGAATGTCAGCACCGCTGTTTTTGTTCTGCCTTGCAGTTGGAATGCGTAAAACCCGAAGTCGAACAAGATATATCAAACGGCTGTGGATTGGTTCGGCGGTGATGGGAAGTGGAAATCTTCTGCTGACGCTGCTTTATCCCAATGCCCCGGTTGCGGTCAGCAATAACATTCTTTCCACGATGGTAGTTATCGCAGTTCTAATTTGGATTTTTGAAAGCTTTGATGATAATTATCAACGTACCGACCGTCTCAAGCGTCCGGAAGCAGCACTAGGGATCTTTGCAGCAGTTCAGGTTCTGGTGATTGTGATGAGCAATCTGATATTAGGACAGGGAAAACAGTGGGCACGATTTATCAATGGACTGATCCCGAACATTGTTTTCTGTGAAGGAAGCATCGATGTTGTACTGTTGGGATTGATCCTTTATTTTTGCATGAATTCTTCCAAACGCCTTTGTATTGGATATATCATCTATTGCGCATTGCAGCTGTATTCTTCTTTCAGCCGTTCGCTTTCTTATGGGCAGCTCAATTATATGGTGCAGTATTTTTATCAGTGGATGATGATTGGTTCCTTGCCGATGATGCTTTTGTATAATGGCAGGAAGGGAAAAGGAAACGGAAAATTCTTTTATTTCTTTTATCCGGCACATATCTGGATATTCTTTCTTTTGTCCAATCTAATGGGGAAAACAAGATAAAAACGCTCCCGGTCAGGGAGCGTTTTCAACATTTGTTATGAGGAGGAATGATTATGAACCAAACAACAGGTTCTCTCTGGGTCATTTATGCGCTGCTGTCGGCATTGTTTGCGGCATTGACCTCTATTCTGGCAAAAATCGGAATTAATGGGGTGGATTCCAATCTTGCAACTGCCATCAGAACAGTGGTTGTTCTGGTAATGGCTTGGGGATTGGTTTTCATGACCGGTGTACAAAAGCAGATTTCCAACATCGGGGCACGCTCCTGGCTGTTTCTGGTTTTATCCGGAATTGCAACCGGACTGTCCTGGCTATTTTATTACCGGGCACTGCAGATGGGGGATGCAAGCAGGGTCGTACCGATTGATAAGTCCAGCGTGGTAATCAGCATGGTGCTGGCATTTGTTGTATTAAAAGAGCAGCTTACCTGGCAGTCGATTGTGGGAGGTCTGCTGATTACAGCCGGAACTTTTGTACTGATCTTATAAGGTGTTTTGGCAATATCACAAAAAATAAACAAAAAAACAGGGAAATCACACTAATTTTTATAAAAACTATTGCATTATGTGCGATTTCCCGTTATCTTATAAGAGTAGAATTTATTTTATCGTTTTGCAATTTCTTTTGCAAACGGAACATTTTCTACACAGAACTCCCGACCATCCAGATAAGAGAGGATTCCGCCGTCAGTCTGGAACGCAAAACGCAGTTTGTAAGCGTACAAAGCCTGATAGGAATAGCCAAGACCTTTGTTTTGGGCATTGGTTCCGTATTTGGTATCGCCAACCAGAGGATGTCCGTAGAAAGCCATGTGAGCGCGGATCTGATGGGTTCTGCCTGTTTTGAGATCGACTTCCAAAAGGCTGAGCTTTCCGTTAGTTTCCAGTGTTTTGTAGCGGGTAATGATGGTTTTGCTGCCCGGTACCTGATTCCGATAGATTCGGACCTGATTGCGGCTGCTGTCTTTGAGCAGAAAATCTTTTAAGGTTGCAGATTTTGGTTCTGGAACGCCGTGTACCAGACAGAGGTAAAGTTTCACAAGTTCCCGATCTTTGACCTTCTGGTTAAGGATGCGCAGGGACTGAGCATTTTTGGCAGCGATTACAATGCCGCCGGTATTGCGGTCAATGCGGTTGCACAAAGCGGGAACGAAGCTGTTTTCCTGTTCAGGATCGTACTCCCCTTTCTCATAGAGATAGTGGAGGATACGGTTGATCAGGGTGTCGGGGGTGTTGTCATCATCCTCATGGACGACCAGACCGGGCTTTTTATCCACCAGCATGATATTTTCATCTTCATAGATGATGTTGAGTGAGCTGGGTACCTTTAAAAATGCAAGGTCCTGGCGGCCTTCTCCGAAGAATTCGTCGTTGATGTACAATTCGACAAGATCTCCAGCCTGAAGCTTGTCCTGAGGCTGACAGCGTTTTTTATTGAGCTTAATCCGTTTTAATCGGAAATATTTATATAACAGATTGTTAGGGAGAGCAGGAACCGTTTTTTCAACAAACTTGCTGATCCGCTGTCCCGCATCATTTTGATTGATGGTAAACGATTTCATAGAACATACCTTTCTGCATCAAGAGCGGCTTGGTGTTTTGGAATGATTTGATTATAACATACCGATAAAATTTTGCAAGGAATGAAGGCGTGTCAGAACAGATTCTGACAAAAAGGAAAGGAACGATGTGCTATCATGCAGCAGGAAAACAAAAATATCCATGAGGGACATCGCAAACGATTAAGACAGCGGTTTGATCAGGTGGGGCTGGATGGATTCAGCGAGCACGAGATTTTGGAGCTTATCCTGTTTCAGGTAATTCCACGTCGTGACACTAACCCGCTGGCACACGAACTGATTAATCATTTTGGAAACCTTGCAGAAGTGCTGGATGCTTCCAAAGATGAACTGATGCAGGTCCCAGGGGTAGGAGAAGCGGTCGCTTCCTTTCTGTGTCTGTTTTCGGCAGTAAACCATTGGCAGAGAAAGCAGGGAGAGAAACCGGAAAAGGTGATCCTCAATACCTCGGCAAAGGCAGGAAGTTACCTGAGTGCCCGTTTCAGAGGGCGCACCAAGGAGACACTGATTATTCTGTGTATGACATCCGACCGACGGGTTTTGTACTGTGATGAGCTTGGGAGTGGGGTTGGTGACAGCGTCACAACCACCCTGCGTGAGGTGGCACGGCTGTGCATGAAGAAAAACACGCATGACATCATTCTGGCACACAACCATCCCAGCGGTTTGGTGCTGCCATCCAGAGAAGACATTACCATGACGAGACGTGCGCAGGATTTTTTAAAGGATATTGGAGTAAAACTGCACGATCATTTCGTTATAACAGATGGAGAGTATTATTCCATGAAAGACCATAAGCTGTTTTAGCTTAAGGATAAAGCCCAAAGAGGCAAAAACTCCGCTTTACGGAGAAAAAGGAGGAGAACGATGATGAAAAAAACGATGACTATGTTACTCACAGCAGCAATGATTCTGTCAATGAGCGTAACCGCTTTTGCAGCAGAAGCAAAATACAGCGTTTCGGTTGATGATGATCTGCTGACCGTGAACAATGGGGAAACAAAGGCAACTTATCAGCTGGAGGACTCGAAGCTTTCTTTGAGTAAGAGCAATGATGGCGGTATCGCACTGTCTTTCCGCACAGAGGATGAGGGCGGCAAAAAGGTAACGCTTGGTGAACAGAAAGACGTCAGCATTTCCGGCGACATCGATTACCTCAACATCAGCCAGACACTGGATAAAGATTACACCATTCAGCTGGATGAAGATGCTGATATCAAAGAACTTTATTCGGATGGCAATGCTCAGATTAAAGTAGATGGAGAAATCAGCAGAGCATATCTGAGCTCGAGCGGTGCAAAATTGACAGCTAACAGCGGCAGCGATGTGGAAGTTGTTTATGCAAAAAATAAAAACAGCGTAAAAGGCCTGCTCAGCCATCGGGTAAAATCTTATGTAGAGCCACCAAAGATTGAAAGTGTTTCCTCTAATTATGATTATGACCGTTATTACTATTATGACGGCAGATATTACAGAAGAAGCGATTCGGATCTTGGTGTCAGCAATGTATATGACCGTGGAAGCAGTGTTCGTTTTTACTGTGATGTTTCTGGTGCAACAGTACGTTGGAACGGAGAAAAGATTGGTACCACAACCAAAGGAACCAATACCTTCAATGTAGGTCCAAACCGTTACTGGGATGATAAACTGACCATCTCCAAGGATGGATATGAAACCGATACCATCTATCTGGGCGACTACTATGACGACTATCATTACTATTCCTACCGCGACGGTGTTCGTTACTGGAGAGTTTATTAATCGTCCATTTTTAATTTGATTGATATTGTGAAAAAGGCAGCTTTTGGCTGCCTTTTTTGCTTAAATAGCACAGAAAAAGTCTACAATAAAAAAGAGATTTGGTAAGAGAACTGCTTTTGTTTGCAAAGTGAAAATATCGATTGACTTCACGTTTGCGTAGTGCTAAAATCATAGGGGATAAGAGAAGAAATCACGAAAATAAAAACGGGAAAGAAGGGAAGAAAATGCAGGAAGAAAAAGGATTTGAGCTGGTATCGGCCTATCAGCCGACTGGAGACCAGCCGCAGGCAATCCAGCAGTTGGCAGAGGGTGTTCTTCATGGAGACAAGGAACAGACACTGCTGGGTGTTACCGGTTCGGGTAAAACTTTTACCATGGCCAATATTATCAAAGCAGTAAATCGTCCAACTTTGGTTCTGGCACACAACAAGACGCTGGCAGCACAGCTTTGCTCGGAGTTTAAGGCGTTTTTTCCAAATAATGCGGTGGAATATTTTGTCTCTTACTACGACTATTATCAGCCAGAGGCCTATATCGCGAATACCGATACCTATATCGAAAAGGACAGTGCAATCAATGATGAGATCGAGAAGCTCAGGCATTCAGCAACTTCGGCACTGTCTGAACGCAGGGATGTCATCATCGTTGCCAGTGTTTCCTGCATCTATTCGCTGGGTGATCCAATCGATTACCGCAACATGGTAATCTCGCTCCGTACCGGAATGCAGAAGGAGCGCGATGAACTGACCAAAAAACTGGTTGAACTGCAGTATGAGCGCAATGATGTCAATTTCATCCGAAACAAATTCCGTGTGCGTGGGGATGTAGTGGAGATTTTCCCATCCTATGGAAGCGAAACAGCAATCCGCGTTGAGTTTTTCGGTGATGAAATCGACCGTATTTCAGAAATCAATGTGGTCACCGGAGAGGTAAAAAACGTGGTTTCCCATGTTGCGATCTATCCGGCATCTCACTATATCGTTCCAAGAGATAAGATGCAGAAAGCATTGACCGAGATTCGAGATGAAATGGAAGAAAGGGTTGCTTACTTTAAGGCAAACGACAAGCTTATTGAAGCACAGCGCATCATGGAGCGTACAAACTACGACATGGAGATGTTGACCGAGATCGGTTTTTGCAAGGGAATCGAAAACTATTCCCGTGTTCTTTCAGGCAGGGATCCGGGCAGCTGTCCTTATACCTTGCTTGACTATTTTCCGGATGATTTTCTGTTGTTCGTGGATGAGTCCCATGTTACCTTGCCGCAGGTTCGCGGAATGCATGCGGGGGATCAGGCAAGAAAGAAGAATCTGGTGGATTATGGATTCCGCCTGCCTTCTGCCTTTGATAACCGCCCACTTACCTTTGATGAGTTTTACAGCAAGCTCAATCAGGTGATTTTTGTCAGTGCGACCCCGGGACCTTTTGAGAAGGAAAAGAGCAAACGCATTGTGGAACAGGTCATCCGACCGACCGGATTGGTTGATCCAGAAATTGATGTTCGACCGGTTGACGGACAGATTGATGATCTGCTGTCCGAAATCAATACCCGCGTAGAAAAAGGTGAGCGCGTGCTGGTAACCACTCTGACCAAAAAGATGGCAGAAGATCTGACCGGATATTTTGAAAATATGGGGGTCAAGGTGCGGTACATGCACCATGATATCGACACGATCGAGCGAATGGAAATCATCCGTGACCTTCGTCTGGGTGAATTTGATGTCCTGGTCGGCATTAACCTGCTGCGTGAAGGTCTGGATATTCCAGAAGTTTCACTGGTAGCAATTCTGGATGCAGATAAGGAAGGCTTCCTGAGAAGTGAAACTTCGTTGATTCAGACTATTGGTCGAGCAGCGAGAAACGCAAACGGTAAGGTTATCATGTATGCGGACTCGGTAACCGATTCGATGGAACGGGCAATCAGCGAGACCTACCGCCGTCGCGAGGTTCAGTTAAAATATAACGAGGAGCATGGAATTGTTCCGCAGACCATTAAGAAGGATGTACGGGAAATCTTGGAAATTTCCACCCGTGAGCATACCGATAAGTTGGGCAAAGGTAAGAAGCGCATGACCCAGACGGAGCTGAGGGCTACCATTGAAAAGCTGACTGCCGAAATGAAGAGCGCAGCACAGATTCTGGAATTTGAGCATGCTGCTTACCTGCGGGATAAGATCAAAAAGCTCAAGGAACAATATACTGCAAATCCAAACCTGAAGATCATGAAGGAAGCGGACGAAAAAAATAAAAGCGGAAAACGAAGCAGAAAATAAAAGGGCAGAAAGCAGGTGAAAAAATGGAAGGTTTTGATATCGAAATCTATATGCAGACAATAAAACAGGAACTGCTCAATACCTTTGGAGATGAGCTGGTGTACCTTGGGTTACAGGGGAGCTTTCGCAGAGGAGAAGCAAGGGAGAGCAGCGATATTGATGTTATGGTCATTCTGGAAGAGTTTACTGTCGAAAGAATGGCAGAATACCGTGAGATTTTAAAACGTGTGGGAAACTTTAACAAAAGCTGTGGATTTATCTGCGGAAGAAAAGAGATGAAAAACTGGAACCGTTTTGAAATCTGCCAGCTTTTGCACGAAACAAAAGATTATTATGGAACACTTTCCCAACTGGTGCCTGCATACTCCAGACAGGATGTGCAGGACTATCTGAAAACTGGAGCAGGAAATTTATATCATGAGCTTTGCCATCGATATATTCATGCACCAGACACCCTGCAAGAGGTACTTCCGTTTTTATATAAAGGGACATTTTATCTGCTGCAAAACCGTCATTGGCTGAACACAGGAGAATATCTCCAAGACAGAACAGAACTTTTGACCTGTCTGAGTGGTCTGGATCAAACAGTTTTGCAGATTGGGATTAAGATGCGGGAAGGAATATCCTGCGAACAGGAGAAAGCCTTTGAAGCACTGTTTTTATGGTGCAGGGAGATCCTTTGGGAAGAAACACAGCACGAGACTTTGTGCAGATAGAAGAAAAACGATATTTGGGAGGACAGAATGAACGATAAAATCACGATTCATGGTGCAAGGGAACACAACCTGAAAAATATCGATCTGGAAATTCCAAGAGATAAGCTGATTGTCTTTACCGGACTTTCTGGTTCAGGAAAATCTTCCCTTGCTTTTGATACCATCTATGCGGATGGTCAGCGGCGTTATATGGAGAGCCTTTCTTCCTATGCGCGTCAGTTTTTGGGTATGATGGAAAAACCGGATGTCGATGAGATCAGCGGACTTTCTCCGGCAATTTCAATCGACCAGAAAACAACATCCAAAAACCCTCGTTCCACCGTCGGAACGGTAACCGAAATTTATGACTATCTGCGTCTTTTGTATGCACGAATTGGTATTCCGCACTGTCCGGTCTGCGGCAGAGAAATCCGCCAGCAGACAGTTGACCAGATGGTGGACAAGGTAATGGAGCTGCCGGAACGAACCAAAATTCAGATTCTGGCACCAATTGTCCGCGGCAAAAAGGGAATGCACCAAAAAGAGTTTGAACGGGCTAAAAAATCTGGATATGTTCGTGTTCGGGTGGATGGAAACCTGTACGACCTTTCGGAAGAGATTACGCTGGACAAAAATAAAAAGCATAATATTGAAATCGTGGTGGACCGTCTGGTTGTGCGCGATGATATCCAGTCCAGATTGACCGACTCGCTGGAAACAGCGATTGGGCTGACCGGCGGATTGGTTGTTGTGGATGTTGTGGATGGGGAAGAGATGATGTTCTCACAAAATTATGCCTGTCCAGAACATAACATCAGCATTGAGGAATTAAACCCTCGTATGTTCTCGTTTAACAATCCATTCGGTGCCTGTGAAAAATGTACCGGCTTAGGTACCTTTATGAGCATCGACCCTGACTTAGTTATTTCGGATAAAAGCAAGTCCATTCGGGAAGGTGCAATCAAGGCAAGCGGATGGTACTATGCAGAAGGGGGAATCTCCCAGCTGTATTTCCAGAGCCTTGCAGACCACTATCATTTCTCTTTAGACACTCCGGTAAAAGATCTGCCAAAAGAGATTGTGGACATCCTTTTGTACGGAACCAAAGGCGAAAAGATCAAGATGGTGCGCGATACTGAGGATGTAAAATCCACCTATTATACCGAGTTTGAGGGAGTGGCAAACAACCTCGAACGTCGTTTTAGGGAGACTTCTTCCAACTGGATGAGGGAAGAAATTACCAACTGGATGAACTCGGTGGACTGCCCGCAGTGTCATGGTGACCGACTGAAAAAGGAGAGCCTGTCCGTTCTGATTGGTGGAATGAATATCAGCCAGCTTTGCCGACTGTCGGTAGCGGCGATGGTCGACTTTTTCAATAACCTTCAGTTGACCGAAAAAGAGGAGATGATCTCCCATCAGGTCATCAAGGAAATTCGTTCCCGCTTAGAATTTTTAAAAAATGTTGGTTTGGATTATCTGACCCTCTCCAGAGCATCGGCAACTTTGTCGGGTGGAGAAAGTCAGCGTATCCGTCTTGCAACCCAGATCGGCTCTTCCCTCATGGGAGTTCTGTATATTCTGGATGAACCGAGCATCGGTTTGCATCAGCGGGACAATGACAAGTTGATTGACACTCTGCGGCATCTGCGCGACCTGGGTAATACCGTCATTGTGGTAGAGCATGATGAGGATACGATGTTTGCTTCGGACTACATTGTGGATATCGGTCCGGGCGCAGGTGTACACGGCGGCGAAGTTGTTTGTGCTGGTCCAGTCGATGAAATCATGGCATGCGAACGTTCGATTACTGGTCAGTATCTGAGTGGCAGAAAGAAAATTCCAATCCCAGAAAAACGCAGAGAAGGAAATGGAAAGAAACTGACCATCAAGGGAGCAGCTCAGAATAACCTCAAAAATGTAAACGTCTCTATTCCGCTGGGAACCTTTACCGCAGTTACCGGCGTTTCCGGTTCGGGAAAATCGTCGCTAATCAACGAAATCCTCTATAAGGGTTTGGCTGCAGCGTTAAACCAGGCAAGGGAGCGTCCGGGAAAACATAAGGAGATTGTGGGACTGGAAGAGCTGGACAAGGTAATTGAAATCAGCCAGAGCCCAATTGGACGTACCCCACGTTCCAACCCTGCGACCTATACCGGCGTATTTACCGATATTCGCCAGTTGTTTGCACAGACAAATGAAGCAAAAACAAGAGGATATGACAGCGGAAGATTTTCCTTTAATGTGAAGGGCGGACGTTGTGAAGCCTGTGAGGGCGACGGAATCCTTCAGATCGAGATGCACTTTTTGCCGGACATCTATGTTCCGTGTGAGGTCTGCAAAGGAAAACGTTATAACCGTGAGACACTGGAAGTAAAGTATAAGGGAAAAAATATCAGCGATGTTTTGGAGATGACAGCGGAGGAAGCATATCTTTTCTTCGAAAATATCCCGAAGATCGCACGCAAGATGAAGACCCTGTGCGATGTTGGACTTGGCTATGTAAAGCTGGGACAGTCTGCAACAACTCTTTCCGGTGGTGAGGCACAGAGAGTAAAGCTTGCAACCGAACTTTCCAAACGTGCGACCGGACGAACCATCTACATTCTGGATGAGCCAACAACCGGACTGCATGCAGCAGATGTCCACAAGCTGATTGAAGTGCTCCAGACATTGGTGGACAGCGGAAATACAGTGGTAGTCATTGAGCATAATCTGGATGTCATCAAAACTGCCGATTATATCATAGATCTGGGACCGGAAGGCGGTGACAGGGGCGGCGAAATCATCGCGACCGGTACACCGGAACAGGTTGCAGAATGCGAAGGCTCTTATACCGGAAAGTATCTGAAAAAAGTACTGCTCAAAGGATAATTTCTCGACGCATTGACGCAGAAAAACGTTATAAACTGATATTTATTTGTCAGTTTTGTATCTTTACAATGATATACCTGTTTGGTACAATATTATGAGGAAAAGAAATTTAGAAAGGAAGATGTGAAATGTCCGCTGTTAAAATCACAGAAGGAATTTATTCCGTTGGAATCCAGAACCCAAATATGAGGGTGTTTGATATTGTAATGAAAACTGACTCCGGTACAACATACAATTCCTATGTTGTAAAGGGCAGTGAAAAGACCGCACTGATCGAAACCTGTCATGAAGGATTTTTCCATCAGTATCTGCCCGAAGCCTCATGGAACCGCTCGCTTTTCTTCCACGCTTCCCTGTTCGAGGATTCCCCCCGTTTCCGGCAGTGCCACGGTTTGGAAATGTCCCCGCTACTGCGGGAGCTTCTTTTTGCAGTGGACGACCTCAAGCCGGACTTCACGACGGAAGAAGGGAAACGGTTCGCACTGGTGCTTATGGATCGCCTCAAAGCCAGCAAGGAAGTTGGCGGCCCTCTGCTCATGCCTTCCGAGCACCGTCTGGTGGAGCTGTGCGCGGCAGCCTTGGCCGCACCCGACGCGCCGATATGCATGGCTGATTGGAGCCGCCATCTCGGCATGTCCGAAAAAACCCTCGCCCGCCTGTTCATCCGGCAAACCGGGCAAACATTCGGACGCTGGCTGCAAATCATGCGCCTCCAACACGCAATGACTGAAATCGAGCAGGGGCAAAGCGTCACCGCCGTCGCCCTGGACTGCGGCTACAATTCCGTCTCCGCCTTTATCTCGGCTTTCAAGAAGCATTTCGGCACATTTTCAAGGCAAGCAAATTAATCCAACCGCAATTTTGTAACACATTC
>OGXK01000516.1_pt1 | contig 20005 bp, 23 predicted proteins | sample 1576261 | NCBI WGS metagenome assembly OGXK01 (sample SAMEA3541581, study PRJEB24748) | human gut metagenome | biome: human gut; feature: human-associated habitat; material: faeces | place: China | collected 2012 | reverse complement strand
ATACCAATAGTAATAGTTATACTATCATTTATGCTTCGGTAATGGTTGTTATCGTGGCATTCTTGCTGGCATTCGTTAGTTCCTCACTGAGAAGCATTCAGGATAAAAACGTGGAACTGGATACGAAGAAGCAAATACTCGCTGCATTGAACATCAAGAATGTGGAAGATGCCGAGGCTGAATATAATAAGTATGTAAAAGGAGATATGCTGATGAACGTAGACGGTACTCTGACCGAGAACACCGGAGCATTTGCTACCGGCTACGAAAAAGAAGCTAAAGAACACCAACGCCTGCACGTATTCGTTGCAGAAGTGAATGGAGAAACCAAATATGTATTCCCTGTTTACGGTGCCGGTCTTTGGGGGGCTATCTGGGGATATGTTGCACTGAACAGTGACAAGGATACCGTTTACGGTGTTTACTTCTCTCATGCCAGTGAAACTCCGGGTCTGGGTGCCGAAATCGCCGGACAACAATTCCAGGATGAATTCCTGGGCAAGAAGACGCTGGACAATGGTGAAGTTGCCCTGGGTGTTGTGAAGAACGGTAAGGTGGAAAAACCTGATTACCAGGTGGACGGTATCTCCGGTGGTACGATTACATCTGTAGGTGTAGACGTTATGTTGAAAACCTGTCTGAATAGTTACAAGAGTTTTTTAACCAATAATGATGAGGAATAAAGGATATGGGACAGTTATTTTCAAAGAAAAATAGAGAAGTATTCTCAACCCCGCTGGGCATGAACAACCCTGTTACCGTACAGGTGCTGGGTATCTGTTCTGCACTGGCTGTAACTGCCAAACTGGAACCTGCCATCGTAATGGGGCTTTCGGTAACAGTGATTACGGCTTTCTCTAATGTGGTTATCTCGTTGTTGCGTAAAACCATTCCCAACCGTATCCGTATCATCGTTCAGTTGGTTGTGGTAGCCGCTTTGGTAACCATCGTAAGTGAAGTACTGAAGGCGTTTGCTTATGACGTAAGTGTGCAGCTTTCTGTTTATGTAGGTCTGATTATCACAAACTGTATCCTGATGGGACGTCTGGAAGCGTTTGCCATGCAGAACGGTCCGTGGGAGTCTTGTCTCGACGGTATAGGTAACGGTTTGGGATATGCCAAGATTTTGATTATCGTAGCTTTCTTCCGCGAACTGTTAGGTTCCGGTACATTGCTCGGTTTCAATATTCTGAACCATGAATGGCTGACAAACCTGGGTTATGTGAACAACGGCTTGATGCTGATGCCGCCGATGGCTTTGATCATCTGTGCTTGTATCATCTGGTATCAACGTGCCCGTCACAAAGAATTGCAAGAAAAGTAAGTAGATTTATGATTTCAGATTTATGATTTATTTTCTGCTACTTACAGTGCTGATAAATCATAACCGATAAATCATAATTCATAAATCAATAAAGATTATGGAACATTTAATAAGTTTATTTGTCCGCTCCATATTCGTGGACAACATGATATTTGCGTTCTTCCTGGGTATGTGCTCTTACTTGGCTGTATCTAAGAACGTGAAAACCGCAGTAGGACTGGGTATCGCCGTAACTTTCGTGTTGGTGGTTACGCTTCCGGTCAACTACTTGTTGCAAACCAAGGTACTGGCTGCCAACGCTATCATTGAAGGCGTTGACCTCAGCTTCCTGAGTTTTATTCTTTTCATCGCGGTAATTGCCGGTATTGTGCAGTTGGTAGAGATGGTTGTGGAACGTTTCAGTCCCTCCCTCTATGCTTCACTGGGTATCTTCTTGCCGCTGATTGCCGTAAACTGTGCCATCATGGGTGCTTCGCTGTTCATGCAGCAACGTATCAATGTAGGCGAGAGCGATCCGAAATACATCGGTGACGTATGGGATGCCATCTCTTATGCACTCGGTTCCGGTATCGGCTGGTTGCTGGCCATTGTAGGTCTGGCGGCTATTCGTGAGAAAATGGCTTACTCTGACGTGCCCGACGCGCTGAAAGGCTTGGGTATCACGTTCATTACAGTAGGTCTGATGGCAATGGCATTCATGTGTTTCTCTGGTTTGAACATCTAATAAAGAAAGGAATAGAACAATGGATATGAATTTAATATTAGCGAGCATTGGAGTATTCCTGGTGGTTATTCTGCTGCTTGTTGTTATCCTGCTGGTTGCCAAGAACTTCCTGGTACCTTCAGGTAATGTAAAACTGACTATCAACGGCGATAATGTACTGGACGTAGCTTCCGGTTCCACGTTGCTGAATACGTTGTCTGTGAACGGTATATTCCTTTCTTCCGCTTGTGGTGGTAAGGGTTCTTGCGGACAGTGCAAATGCCAGGTACTGGATGGCGGTGGCGAGATTCTGCCGTCTGAAGTTCCTCATTTCAGCCGCAAACAGGTGCAAGATCATTGGCGTCTGGGTTGCCAGGTGAAAGTGAAGAGTGATATGGGCATCAAGATTGATGAGTCTGTACTGGGTGTAAAAGAGTGGGAGTGCGAGGTTATCTCCAACAAGAACGTGGCTACGTTCATCAAAGAGTTCATCGTTGCGTTGCCTAAAGGCGAACACATGGACTTTATCCCGGGATCTTATGCACAGATCAAGATACCTAAATACTCAATGGACTATAATAAGGACATTGACAAGAGCCTGATTGGTGACGAGTATCTGCCGGCATGGGAGAAATTCGGTTTGTTTACACTGAAGTGTGAAAACAACGAAGAAACCATCCGTGCATATTCTATGGCTAACTATCCGGCAGAGGGCGACCGTATCATGTTGACGGTACGTATCGCAACTCCTCCGTTCAAGCCGAAAGATCAGGGACAAGGCTTTATGGATGTACCTGCGGGTATCGCTTCTTCTTATATCTTCACACTGAAACCGGGTGATAAGGTAATCATGAGTGGTCCTTACGGAGACTTCCACCCGATATTCGATTCTAAGAAGGAAATGATGTGGATTGGCGGTGGTGCCGGTATGGCTCCGTTGCGTGCCCAGATCATGCACTTGACGAAGACATTGCATACTACAGACCGTAAGATGACTTACTTCTACGGTGCACGTGCGTTGAACGAAGTGTTCTATCTGGAAGACTTCCTGCAAATCGAGAAGGATTTCCCGAACTTTACGTTCCATCTGGCTCTGGACCGTCCGGATCCCGCAGCAGATGCAGCAGGCGTGAAGTATACTCCGGGCTTCGTTCACCAGGTGATTTACGAAACTTATCTGAAGAATCACGAAGCTCCCGAAGATATCGAATACTACATGTGTGGTCCTGGCCCGATGTCGAAAGCTGTCGAGAAGATGCTCGACGATCTCGGCGTTCCGGCTCAGAACTTGATGTTCGACAACTTCGGCGGATAAGGCATACGCTAAAATTGGTAAATGACTTCGATATTTTTGAAAACTCCTGCAAGGCTACGGCTGAGCAGGAGTTTTTTTATTAACTTTTTCATACATGCATGAAAGTTCTACGCCCAATTTGCATTATCTTTGGCTCGTCATAACAAAAGATTATTATGGAAATTCAAGATATACTGCGTAATCTGCAAATAGAGCAACTTACCCCGATGCAAGAGGCAACCCGGGAAGCTTACCGTGAAAATAAAGACTTGGTGCTGCTTTCACCCACAGGATCGGGTAAAACGCTGGCTTTTCTGCTTCCGCTGGTGCAGACTCTGAAAACGGATGCGCAAGGCGTACAAGCCGTTGTTCTGGTGCCCTCACGAGAACTGGCATTGCAGATTGAAACGGTATTCAAATCCATGGGGACCCCGTTTAAAGCTATGAGTTGTTACGGCGGTCGTCCTGCAATGGAAGAGCACAGGACAATGAAGGGGATTCATCCTTCCGTCATTATCGGTACGCCGGGACGAATGAACGATCATCTGCGGAAAGAGAATTTCGATGCGGCTACCGTCACCACATTGGTGATAGATGAGTTCGATAAATGCCTTGAGTTCGGTTTTCACGATGAAATGGCGGAAGTGATCGGACAGTTACCGTCATTAAAGAAGCGTATTCTGCTTTCGGCTACGGATACTGAAGAAATTCCTCAATTTGCCGGAGTAGGAGGTGAGGACCAACTTTCTGCTGACGGTTCTCGACTTGTCAAACTGAATTTCCTGGACCCTGATGCCCTTGCACCGCGTCTGAAACTTCATAAAGTTGTTTCTCCCGAAAAAGACAAGCTGGAAACTCTCTATAACCTGCTTTGTGTGCTTGGCTATCATTCTACCCTTGTATTCTGCAACTATCGTGAAAGTGTGGAACGAGTCACCGGATATCTGCAAGCAAAGAAATTCCCATGCGATATGTTCCATGGCGGTATGGAGCAACCCGATCGTGAACGGGCGCTCTATAAGTTTCGTAACGGCAGTTGTGCCGTATTGATCTCTACTGATCTTGCTGCCCGCGGACTGGATATCCCCGGTATAGAAAACGTAGTTCATTATCATCTTCCTGTCAATGAAGAAGCCTATACGCACCGTAACGGACGTACGGCTCGTTGGGAAGCTGACGGAAATTCCTATCTCATCCTGCACAATGAAGAACGGGTTCCTGAATACATTCCCGAAGATATTGAAGTCTTTGAGTTTCCGGAAGTACTGCCGAAGCCGGCCAAGTCCCGATGGGCTACCTTATATATAGGTAAAGGAAAGAAAGATAAGCTGAACAAAGTCGATATTGTCGGCTTCTTATATAAGAAAGGTGGACTGGCGCGTGAAGATGTGGGACAAGTGGATGTGAAAGAACATTATGCTTTCGTAGCTGTGCGCCGTAGTAAGATGAAACAGTTGCTCACGTTGATACAAGGTGAGAAAATTAAAGGAGTAAAGACGATAATTGAGGAAGCTAAGTAAGTTTTCTTATAAATATTCACTTTTTTTGCGTCTAAACTTCTGAATGTAAAGCAATAAAATCGTATTACTATTAGATTCTTCTAAAAGTCCGTTCTTGATAAGTATGGATAACAAAATGGTGCATATATCCTGTATAAACCATAAAAAAGTAAGCTAAATGCGCTGTTAAAATAGAATTTCATTATGAAAGGTTTGTTTTAAAGAAATATTTCCGTAATTTCGCAAGGTCTAAAGACACTAATGAACGAAATTGTATAACCAAAACAAACTTCAAATGAAAAAGCATAATTTCAATGCAGGACCTTCTATTCTTCCTCGTGAGGTGATTGAGGATACGGCAAAAGCTATTCTTGATTTTAATGGCTCAGGCCTCTCACTGATGGAAATCAGCCACCGTGCTAAGGACTTCCAACCTGTTGTGGACGAAGCCGTAGCACTATTCAAAGAATTACTCAATATCCCCGAAGGGTATTCGGTACTGTTCTTGGGCGGTGGTGCCAGTTTGGAATTCTGCATGGTCCCCTTCAACTTCCTCGAAAAGAAAGCTGCTTACCTGAATACAGGTGTATGGGCTAAGAAAGCCATGAAAGAAGCCAAAGCTTTCGGTGAAGTAGTTGAAGTCGCTTCTTCCGCAGAGTCTACTTATACTTATATTCCTAAGGATTATACAGTGCCTGCTGATGCTGATTATTTCCACATCACGACTAATAACACTATTTATGGTACTGAACTTAAAGAAGACCTGGATGTAAACGTTCCGATGATTGCCGATATGTCTTCCGATATTTTTTCCCGTCCTATCGACGTGTCTAAATATATCTGTATCTATGGCGGTGCACAGAAGAATCTGGCTCCTTCAGGCGTAACCTTCGTTATCGTGAAGAATGACGCTTTGGGTAAGGTATCCCGCTATATTCCTACGATGCTGAACTATCAGACACATATTGACAGCGGTTCTATGTTCAACACTCCTCCGGTGGTTCCCATCTATGCTGCATTGCAGACTTTGCGTTGGATCAAGGCACAGGGTGGTGTGAAAGAAATGGAACGTCGTGCCATAGAAAAGGCAGATATGCTGTATGCTGAAATCGACCGCAACAAGATGTTCGTAGGTACAGCCGCACAGGAAGACCGTTCACGCATGAACATCTGCTTCGTGATGGCTCCCGAATACAAAGAACTGGAAGCTGACTTCATGAAGTTTGCTACAGAAAGAGGTATGGTAGGTATCAAGGGACACCGTTCAGTGGGTGGTTTCCGTGCATCTTGCTACAATGCTATGCCGAAGGAAAGCGTACAGGCTTTGATTGACTGCATGCAGGAATTTGAGAAACTTCATTAATAATATTTATTCACCACAGATTACGCAGATCCCACAGATTGTTTTATGATTAAAATCTGTGATAATCTGTGTAATCTGTGGTGAGTCTTTTTTTAATATCATAAGAATCATGAAAGTATTAATTGCAACCGACAAACCGTTCGCTAAAGTAGCTGTAGACGGTATTCGCAAAGAAATTGAAGCGGCAGGTTATGAACTTGCCTTGTTGGAGAAATATACAGAAAAAGCCCAGTTGCTGGACGCAGTGAAGGATGCCAATGCCATCATTATCCGTAGCGACATTATAGATGCCGCAGTATTGGACGCTGCAAAAGAACTGAAGATTGTAGTACGTGCAGGTGCAGGTTACGATAATGTAGACCTGGAAGCTGCTACTGCTCATGGTGTGTGCGTAATGAACACTCCGGGACAGAACTCTAATGCCGTAGCCGAACTTGCTTTCGGTATGATGGTGATGGCTGTCCGCAATATGTATAACGGTACTTCCGGTACGGAATTGAAGGGTAAGAAACTGGGTATTCACGCTTATGGTAATGTAGGTCGCAACGTGGCTCGCATAGCCAAGGGTTTCGGTATGGAAATCTTTGCTTTCGATGCTTTCTGTCCGAAAGAAGTGATTGAGAAAGACGGTGTGAAGGCTGTTGACTCTGCTGATGAGCTTTATTCTGCTTGTGACGTAGTTTCATTGCACATCCCGGCTACTGCTGAAACGAAGAATTCTATCAACTATGCTTTGGTAAATAAAATGCCGAAGGGTGGTGTATTGGTAAATACTGCACGTAAGGAAGTTATCAACGAAGCGGAACTGATTCAGCTGATGGAGGAACGCGGTGATCTGAAATACATGACTGATATCATGCCCGCAGCTCACGAAACATTTGCTGCCAAGTTCGTAGGCCGTTATTTCTCTACACCGAAGAAGATGGGGGCACAGACTGCTGAAGCTAACATCAATGCCGGTATTGCCGCTGCACAACAGATTGTTGGTTTCCTGAAAGACGGTTGCGAGAAATTCCGTGTTAATAAGAAATAATCAGATTTATGATTTATAATTTATGATTTATGAAGGAAAAACTGACGTATGATAAGGCGTTGAAGTATGCTGTTCGCGTGGTATTCTCACTACCAAGCAAAAGTCTTCATAGTTCATGAGTTATAAATCATAAATCATAAATCATAAATCTAGCCATGGCAATAATTAAACCTTTTAAAGGTATCCGTCCACCGCAGGATCTGGTGGAGCAAGTAGCTTCCCGCCCGTATGATGTGCTGAACTCAGCAGAAGCGCGTGAAGAGGCAAAAGGAAACGAAAAATCGTTGTATCATATCATTAAACCCGAAATAGACTTTCCCGTAGGTACCGACGAACATGATGAATGTGTTTATCAGAAAGCTGCCGAAAACTTCCAGATGTTTCAGGACAAAGGATGGCTGGTGCAGGATGATAAAGAAAACTACTACGTCTATGCGCAGACCATGAATGGGAAAACGCAATACGGTTTAGTAGTAGGTGCCTATGTACCTGATTATATGAACGGTGTCATCAAGAAACATGAGCTGACCCGTCGCGATAAGGAAGAAGACCGTATGAAGCATGTTCGTGTGAATAATGCCAATATCGAACCGGTATTCTTTGCATATCCTGACAATGCTACTCTGGATGCTATTATCGCTCATTATACAGCCGAAAAGCCGGTATATGATTTTATTGCTCCCGGTGATGGCTTTGGTCATACTTTCTGGATTATTGATAAGCAGGAAGACATTGATGCCATTACGAAGGAATTTGCTAAGATGCCTGCTCTTTATATTGCCGACGGACACCATCGTAGTGCCGCTGCCGCTTTGGTAGGAGCGGAGAAAGCCAAGCAAAATGTAAACCATACCGGTAATGAAGAATATAATTACTTCATGGCCGTTTGTTTCCCTGCTAACCAACTGACCATTATTGATTACAACCGTGTTGTAAAAGACTTGAATGGCTTGACGCCTGAACAATTCCTGACTGCTGTCAGCAAGAATTTTACGGTAGAAGAAAAAGGCACTGAAATCTATAAACCTGCTGGTTTGCATAATTTCTCCCTTTATCTGGATGGCAAGTGGTACAGTCTGACCGCTAAACCGGGTACTTACAATGATAATGATCCGATTGGTGTACTGGATGTTACTATCTCTTCCAACCTTATTCTGGATGAAGTTCTCGGCATCAAAGATCTGCGTTCGGATAAACGTATTGATTTTGTTGGAGGTATCCGTGGTCTGGGTGAGTTGAAGAAGCGTGTGGATAGTGGTGAAATGAAAGTGGCTTTGGCACTTTATCCTGTCAGCATGAAGCAATTGATGGATATTGCAGATACGGGCAATATTATGCCGCCTAAGACAACGTGGTTTGAACCGAAACTACGTTCGGGGTTGGTGATTCATAAGCTGGATTAAAATATGGAATAAAAAAAGTGAAGCGAGGATGTTCCTGCAAAGGATATCCTCGCTTTTTCTTTAAGGGTGATGCTTATTAAAATATCGTTTCCTCATCCAGCGGTCAAAGATAAGGAACAGAGGCATTGCGATAAGTATCAGTAAATAGAATGAGGGAATTTGAATCTTTTCCGTTTCCAGTATTTCGGGGCGGGTGAAGGCTTCCCTGATTGTATTACCGAAATAAATCACTAATCCGGCAATGCAGCATCCTATTAAGAATATGGAAGCGGCTATCGTAGCAAACAGTGTTCTTCGTTCCGATTTCTTTTCGCGTAAGCGTATGGCTTCTTCCACCTTCCTCATGGTATGGTAGGCGAAATTGGAAGGTAGACGAAATCCGTTTTCCTCTTTTATGGCTTTTTTCAGCCCTTTGTCTTTTTGTTCTTCGTTCATACTTCCTCTTGTTTTATGAGTACATATATCTTTTTGCGTACGCGATGCAATTTTACTTTTGCATTGCTTTCCGTCAGGCCCAGAATCAGGGCAGTTTCATTCAATGACTTTTCTTCGTAGTAGAACAAGGTAATCAAGGCACGCTCGTCTGAGTTAAGTTTTTCTATGGCTCTGTTTAATCTGATAATCATTTCCTCACTTTCATCATTAAGCGTTTCATCTACTTGTTGGTCGGAAATGTTGGCGAGCAACGTATCATCCATGGCAAAGGTATCGAACTTCTTCTTACGGGTTGCCGAAATCGCCGTATTATAAGCAATGGAATAAATCCATGTTGAGAACGAACTTTCGGCTTTGAAAGAGGAGAGGTGCTGGAACGCTTTTAGAAAAACGTCTTGCGTCAACTCCTCGGCATCTTCCTGGTTACAGATGATGCGGGCAATCAGGGAAAAGACCTGTTGACCGTGTTGATTCAGGAAGTATTCGTATAGAGCAGTTTCCCCTCTCAGTATGCGTTGGATAATATGTGTTTCGTTATTCTCCATTCTGCCTTTTAGACGCAACTCTTTGTAGGAGGTTACATTGTTTCTGAGAAATATTTTTTTTCGATGAAATGTGTAACCTTACACAAGACACTGCGTCTAAAGTGTACAAAGGAACAAAAATACTAATTTAAAACGAAACGAATATGATGGATTTTATTATGGTGCCTGCGATAATGGCAATCATTACTGTAGGGATTTACAAACTGTTTGAACTGTTTGTATGTAAGAAAGAGCGGTTGATGCTTATTGAGAAAATGGGAGATAAATATGAACCGGATGTGGCATCTATCCCGAGGTTTCACAGTAATTATTCTTTTTCGGCGTTGAAGATAGGATGTCTTCTGCTGGGTATGGGGTTAGGTCTGTTGATAGGTTTTATTATCTGTACTTCATCGGTTCCCGGATATTTGGATAAGAATATGGATGATTGGCGTGTGTATAGAGAAACAGTTTCCTTGGTTTATGGAGCATGTGTACTTGTATTTGGTGGTATAGGGCTTGTTGCCGCTTTTATTACGGAGCTGAAACTGAGTAAGAAATAATACTCTATTCTGAAGAATTAAAAAAAGAGTTGACAATGTCCCTGCCAACTCTCTTTTTTTGCAGCAAAGTAGAACTTTAAGGAGCATCTGTTTGTTAGTATATCAGTAAATAACCTAAACCAGATAACGATATGGATAAAAAAGATGAAAAGGCTCTTGAAGAGAAGAGCAAGATACAAAAAGATGCTGAAGGAACATTACCTGGACGACAATTGGGCTTATATTCCAAAGTCGATAAGAAAGAAGTGCGCAATATGGTTTCGGAGATAAATCCGGATAAGAATAGTTTGGGCAGCAGAGGATAGTTTCGGCATAACTTTTTCATGCAAGTATGAAAGTTCTGCGCTCAATTTGCATTATCTTTGCAAAACATTAGCCTTTCAGCTATATTGTAATGTATAAAAATTGTAGAACAATGAAGACGAAAAAACGTAGGGATGCCCTGTCGGCATTCAAGGAAGCGAACCGCTTGATAGAGATGGAACGCAATGGTGGACGTTGGATTGCAAAAGATCGTCCGCATAAGAACAAGAAAAAGTATTGTCGTAAAGATAGTAAGAAAGAGTTGTCACGTATGATCGATGGCAGCTCTTTTGTTTTATATCACTCTTTTTGCTAACTTCGTCCTCTCTAAAATAAAAAACTATGTTTCGTAAACTTGTAGCAATAGAACCCGTAAGTCTGATTCCGTCAGCAGAAAAAGCACTGCATTCGTATGCAGAAAAGGTAGTGATGTTCCCTGATGTTCCGGCAGGGGATGATGAAATAGTAGCCCGTATCGGAGATGCCGATGCTGTGCTATTGAGTTATACTTCACAAATAAACAGGAGTGTGCTCGAGAAGTGTCCAAATATAAGATATATCGGTATGTGCTGCTCGCTGTATTCGCCGGAGAGTGCCAATGTAGACATTCGTTATGCGAACGAACGGGGGATTACTGTAACCGGTATCCGGGATTATGGGGATGAAGGTGTGGTGGAATATGTAGTCAGCGAACTGGTGCGTTGCCTGCATGGATTTGGTCAGGAATCCTGGGAAGAAATGCCCCGGGAGATCACAGGGCTGAAAGTAGGTGTCATAGGATTGGGTAAATCCGGTGGCATGATTGCCGATGCATTGAAATTCTTTGGGGCGGATATCGCTTATTTTGCCCGTAGTGAAAAAGAGGATGCGGCTGCCAAAGGATATCGTTTCTTACCCTTGGGAGAACTTCTTTCTCAGAGTGAAGTCGTTTTCTGTTGTCTCAATAAGAATACAGTCCTGTTGCATGAGGCTGAGTTCGAACAACTCGGAAATAAAAAGATATTGTTCAATACCGGGCTGTCTCCGGCGTGGGACGAACCCGCGTTCGTTAAGTGGCTGAAAGGTGATAACCTTTGTTTTTGTGATACACTGGGAGCTTTGGGTGGAGCGCATCTTTTAAGCCATCCGCATGTCCGCTGTATGCAGGTGTCTACAGGCCGTACCCGTCAGGCGTTTGACCGCCTGAGCGAGAAAGTACTGGCCAATATAGAAGCATATAACCGATAATGTAATCAGAAGAATACAATCGGTGATGTTATGTTAAGCAGGGTGTTCACAACAGACCACCCTGCAATTTCAGCGGTGGCGCTGTACACATCAATTACGGCATGCACCTGATCGTTCTTTATTTCCACTCTTTGAGTGTCTCCCACGAATCCGGGAGTGGATTGCATGGACATCTCCATATTCTCCGGGCCGACGGAGGCCAGTGAAGCAGCAACGGCTACATTGACTTTTGTTGGGAACATGGCTATGGCTTCAGTAGCATTTCCTGAGAAGACAACACGTTGCTCCGTTTGCAATGTCTCATCATATACAGCTGTTCCCTTCAAGGCATCAGGACCTTTTTCATTAAAGAATTTAGCTTTTGCATTTCCCATTAAAGAAGCTGTCCGCAGAACATCGAAACCGCCCGTAGCACCGGAAACGATGTATACACGCGTACCGTTCGCTTTGGCAGTTTCCATCACTTCCTGATAGAATGCAGTGTCTGCCAGAGCACCGATAGACAAGGTGACGATGGAAGTACCGTTCTTTAGGGCGGGTAATGCAAACTCTTTCATGGCAGCAGGAGAGGCTGCTTCTACCAGATAATCCGGTTTCAGTGCCAGTAAATCTTCCGGGGTTGTGCATGCTACGCAGGATTTCCCGTGTTGCTGCATTTTACTAACTATACGTTCAGCTTTTTCTGCTGTGCGTGAGTAAACTCCAACTAAATCATATTCCGGCAATAAGCCATTAACAACTGCATCCGAAACTATTCCGGCCAGTCGTCCACATCCGACAATAACTAATTTTTTCATGGAGCAAAGATACCGCTTATTCATATAATCTCCAAAAACGCACGATGAGCTTATTCCATATTTGGGTGGATAGCATAAATGTTGTACTTTTGTGGGAAAGAAGAATCATTTATAACTTATGGGACGAAAAGAAGAATATAAATTGCAGAATGAGCGGTACCTGGAGGCTTTGCGTGCAGAGAATGATATCCGGGAACTGCCTTGCGGAATTCTATATCGGGTATTGGAAGAAGGGAATGGCGGCAATACTCCTCGTTTGAATAGTATCGTAACAGTGCATTATAAAGGCACTTTGATAAATGGCCGCGAGTTCGATAACTCCTGGAAACGGAATTACCCTGAGGCTTTTCGTCTGAATGAAGTCATTGAAGGCTGGCAGATAGCCCTGCAACGAATGCATGTAGGAGATCATTGGATTGTTTATATTCCTTATGCAATGGGATATGGTACACGTAGCAGTGGCCCTATTCCTGCTTTCTCTACTTTGGTGTTTGACGTCCAGCTATTGGGAATTGCGTAAATACGGACTAATTATGAAAATACTGATTATCAACGGAAGTCCCCGCAAGCAAGGACATATCTCGAAAATGCTGCAATTGATGGAAACGGAAGCCCGGGCGAATGGGGACGAAGTTACCGTGATTAGAGTGGCTGACCTGCAAATCAGTCCCTGCATCGGCTGTATGAGTTGCCGTGAGAAACTGAAATGTTGTTTGCCTGAGGATGATGCACAACGTGTGCTGAAGCAGATAGAAGAAGCACAAGCACTGATAATCGGCGCTCCCTGTTATTGGGGAAACCTGCCGGGACAACTGAAAGTGATGTTCGATCGCATCGTTTACGGAATGATGGGAGAGACCTCACGAGGTATTCCTATCGGCCTGCATAAAGGTAAAAAGGCAGTTATCGTAAGCACTTGCACTACTCCATATCCTTTCAATATATTCTTTAATCAGACAAGGGGAGTAGTAAAAGCGCTGAAAGAAATCCTGAAATGGAGCGGCTTTAAAGTTGTTTCAGCCATCGAGAAAGGCGGAACGAAACAACATCCCGGACTGACGGAAAGGGAAATGAAACGTTGTCGCAGAGTGATACATAAACTCTGATACGGAGACACACTTGCATCTAATCATTTATTTCTTGCAAATAGACTCGACTGTTTGCTGTATGTTTTTGCATGCAACTTCCGGTCTCATGGCTTCTTCTAACGATATGAATGGAGGGTTAACAGAGAAGACCCCTTCAAATCCGGCTTGTTGTAATTCATCTGAATCTTCTATGTTGCCGGCTAACAGGATTACCGGAATATTTTGTTTCCGGGCTTCAGCAAGTATGCCGGAAGGAACTTTTCCCATCAATGTTTGCCGGTCAGCTTTTCCTTCTCCGGTAATGATCAGGTCAGCGCTTTTTATTTTATTACTGAAGTCAAGAGCTTCCAGCATCAGTTGTATGCCGGGTTTCAGTTCCGCATTCAGGAAAGCCAGCAGACTACCACCCATACCTCCGGCGGCACCGGCTCCGGGGTGATGGGAAATATCTTTTCCCGTCGTATGACGGATGACTTCTGCAAAGTTTTGCAGTCCTGCATTCAATGCCTCCACCATTTCCCGGTCTGCTCCTTTCTGAGGTGCAAAGACATAAGCCGCTCCTTCGGGACCATAGAATGGATTTTGTACATCGCAGGCAACAGTAAATCGGCAACTGTTTAAAGCCGGATGGACAAAAGTGCTGTCTATATACGCTACTTTTATTAATACTTCTCCACGGCCTGTCCCTACTTCTTTACCCTCCTTGTCTGAAAAACGAAAGCCTAATGCCTGAAGCATTCCTAACCCCGCATCATTGGTTGCACTGCCACCAATGCCAATGATAAAGTTGCGGCAACCACGTTCCAGAGCATCACGAATGATTTCTCCCGTGCCGTAAGTGGTAGTCAGCATCGGGTTTCTTCTTTCCGGTGGAACTAAAGGCAATCCGCTGATGCTTGCCATTTCTATGAAAGCTGTTTCCCCATTTTCGGAAATGCCGTAATAAGTATTGCGCCACCTCATCAATGGATCGTGGGCGGAGATCGGAACTCCCTGACCGTTGGTTGCCATAATCAGCACATCCAGCATTCCTTCGCCCCCATCGGCTATGGGCAGGCAGATGACTTCACATTCCGGGTATACGGAACGAATACCCTCGGCAGCTGCTTTTCCAGCTTCTGCCGAGGGTAAACATCCTTTAAAGGAGTCAATAGCTATGACTACTTTCTTCATATATTTAGATTTCCTCTATATCTTCTATATCTTCCAGTTTGGCTTCGGCTTTTGCTTCTGTCTTTGTCAATTTCTTGGTGTTGTTGGCAATGACGGCCAATGCGCGATACAACTCGGCAAGCAGGCGTGCGAACACCACAATCAGGAAGCCGTATATAGGCATCAAGAAGAACATACCGGAAGGTATCGGCAGTATGTATCTGATTTCATTGGCAGCAAAGATTGCAATAACCACCGAACACAGTGTACCGATGACACCGATATAAAGTCCCAGCCATTCACCCATCGTCTGCGTCAGGTGCGATACAACAGGAATGGCAATGAATTCATTTTCTTCCTGAATAGCTTCTTTCAGCTTGTTTTTCCGGTTCATCCAGAGCAGATAGCTTCCCCATGCTCCTGCGCAAAGGATAATGAACAGCAGAATGAAAGCAAGGATTAATTTCCCTTCGGCATATTTGAAGAAGTCCATCTCGATGACCTTTGCCAGTATAAAAATAGGAAACAGCAAGTTCAATACGGCAAAGATGACATAGAGCCAGCGGAAGGGTTCGCGGAAGAAACGACCATTGTCGATGTAACCCAGCAGAGGGTCGAGAAAGGTAAACAGCTTGTTGTTCATAGTAATAAATGTTACTTATGGGAGGACCTTGCATGCTAAGATTATCAGTATGAGGCCCTGATACATACTCATAATCAGACTTTTTTCTATGGAATGCGCTGTACTTTTGACAAACTTACATAAATTCTGCGGAATAACCTCGGAAAAAGCGCAGATTAGCGCAGTAGGATTTGAGAATTAAGAAGTTAGAGGCAAATTGCGGAAATTGGGTAAAGTGCATAAAACCGTCTTAAAGCAGATTGCAGCGAAAGAATGGTTTTTAAATCATTACCCGATGGAAATGCAGATTTAACACTCTCCGTTTCGTTTGCGGCGTTCTGCGTAGGTTTACTTATCAATAGGTAACTCGTTGATTTATAGTTTTGCAACCAAAAAGAAACGAGTATGGCAAGAAGCACATTCAAAGTACTGTTCTATGTGAACGGCAGCAAGGAGAAAAACGGTATTGTCCCCATCATGGGACGGGTAACGATTAACGGGACAGTGGCGCAGTTCAGTTGCAAGCGGACTATCCGCAAAGAACTATGGGACGCCAAAGGCAACAAGGCGAAAGGCAAAAGCGTGGAAGCGAGGGAAACCAACCTTGCGCTCGACAACATCAAGGCTCAAATCATCAAGCACTACCAACGCATATCTGACCGTGAGGCATACGTTACGGCTGAGATGGTACGCAATGCCTATCAAGGCTTGGGCGGCGAGTATGAAACGCTACTCGGTGCTTTCGACAAGGAAAACGAGGTGTTCAAGAAACGTGTCGGGAAAGACCGTAAAAGATGCACTTATATGGCAAGGGTACGGGCGAGAAACCATGTGGCGGCATTCATTAAGTCACGCTATAAGCGGAACGATATGTCCATGCAGGAGCTAACCCCCGACTTCATCAAGGAGTTCGCTATCTTTCTTTCCAATGAAGCAGGATTGCACAACGGTTCGATATGGGAAAACTGCATGTGGCTGAAAGGCGTAGTGATGCGGGCGCACTTCAACGGACACATACCGAGAAATCCGTTTGCCCAGTTCCACATAAGCCCTAACACAAAGGAACGTGAATACCTGACGGAGGATGAACTGAAAACGCTGATGGAATTTCAGTTCAAAGACCCCAAGAACTCCTACCTTCGTGATATTTTTGTCTTTGCCAGCTTTACCGCCTTGTCGTTCGTGGACATCAAGGAACTGAGCAACGACCAAATTGTGGAGGTAAACGGAGAGAAATGGATTATCTCCAAGCGGCACAAGACGGGTGTACCGTTTCAAGTGAAGCTGTTGGATATTCCTTTGCAGATAATCGAACGCTACAAGCCTTTCCAAGAAAACGACCTTATATTTCCTAACCTCAATTATTGGTCTGTCTGTAAACGGATGGGTAAAATGATAAAGGAATGTGGCATAACGAAGAAAATCAGCTTCCACTGCGCAAGACACGGGTTTGCAACACTGGCTCTCTGCAAGGGTATGCCGATTGAAAGCGTGAGCCGTATCTTGGGGCATACGAACATAGAAACCACCCAAATCTATGCGAAGATAACCGTTCAGAAACTTGACAACGACCTTACAATGCTGGGCGACAAACTGAGCAAGTCTTTCGGAAACGTAAAAATGGCAGGACAATGAAACGGACAACAATCACAATGGACGAGTACGGCAGAGTGACCGTACCGACCGATATTGCAAATGTATGGATGAGCGAAGCGGAACTGTTAGAGTTGTTCGGGGTAATCGCCCCGACACTCCGTGCCGCTATTAAAACCATATATCGGAGCGGAGTGTTGAAGCCTTATGAAGCGGAAAGATACATCAAACTGCCCAACGGTTACGGCATGGACGTGTATGCCCTGCCTATGGTCGTGGCACTCGCTTTCCGTATCAACTCGCCGTGTGCGGACAAGGTACGCAATGCTCTGTTAGAGAGATTGTGCTTGCGAAAAGAGAAACAAGTGATGTGGGTATCATTGTGCAGGCAGACTTGCGAGTGTTAGGCTGTATGTACGGTCATGCGGCAATACACCCGTGCAGTCATACAGTCGCACATTATTGTCAGCCCGAAGAAGTTCCCTTTTTCGGGCTGGTTATAGAATACCTTTGTATTCCATCTTATACATATCCAAGCCTTCCGCCCAATAATCTTTTTTAACCTCAAGCAGAACGAACCCTTGTTTCTCGTAAAACTTATAGACCAATTGCGAAGTGCATACTGTTATTTTCTTTATGCTACTGACGTTTCTAAGTTTTTCTATTCTATGGTTGAGCAATTTTGTTCCCAACGATTTTCCTTGATAAGCAGGATGAACAATGCCCCAACACATTTTTCCTGTCGTCATGTTATCCGCAAAATTTATTCCTCCACAACCTACAATCATCCCGTCAAATAGCAGGACATAATAATGTTCTATTTCTTCATCTAAATACCTGCCAAACTCTGCTTCTTCTTTCACGGCGAAATACTTCGGAGTGTTCAATCTTATCAAATTCATTACGTCGTTCTTGTCTGTCGGGCAATATTCCCGAATCATGATATGGCTATCCATGTATGGCATTTTTGGCTTTATATGGATGCAAAGGTATTTATTTTTCTCGGCAACAAAAACATAAGAACTGACATAATCTGCATTTTCTTATCCCTTCGTTCCGATTGCTTCGTTCTGCATAGATTTGCGTATCAAGGTTTTAATCTTTATGCCGTAGCTTTGCCCCGATGTTAAACCCGTTGCCGAGATTGTTTGTCGGCGGCATAAAACCCAGCAAAGCCTATGGCAAAAAAAGAAGAATTCATCCGTGTGGGGACTACCCTCTACAAGATTGTGAACCAGCCCCGAATGGACGGCTGCTGCGTGAAGAAACGTATCGCATGGAACGCCGAAACCTTGCGGCAGGACTACGGTAAAGACTACATGGCGACTGTGCCGAAGTATGACGGTTTCTGCACCGTACCTGCCCATGTGGACTATAAGCCCGTAATCGGCAAGTTCCTTAACCTGTACGAGCCGATAAGCCATGTTCCCGTGCAGGGTGATTTCCCCTGCATCCGTTCATTGGTGGAACATATCTTCGGCGAGCAATACGAGTTGGGCATGGACTACTTGCAGTTGCTCTACCTTTACCCTGTTCAGAAGTTACCCATTTTGCTTCTCGTGTCGGAAGAACGCAACACGGGCAAAAGTACGTTCCTGAACTTCCTGAAATCCATCTTCCAAAACAATGTGACATTCAACACCAACGAGGACTTCCGAAGCCAGTTCAATTCCGACTGGGCTGGCAAGCTGCTCATCATGGTGGACGAGGTGCTGCTCAACCGCCGTGAGGACAGCGAGCGGTTGAAGAACCTGAGCACCACGCTTTCCTACAAGGTGGAAGCCAAAGGCAAAGACCGTGACGAGATAGGCTTCTTTGCCAAATTCGTGCTGTGCTCCAACAACGAACACCTGCCCGTTATCATCGATGCAGGCGAGACACGTTATTGGGTGCGGAAGATTGCGCCGTTACAGAATGACGATACAGACTTCCTGCACAAGTTGAAAGCCGAAATCCCCGCTTTCCTTTACTTCCTTGCACATCGGACGCTTTCTACCAAGAAGGAAAGCCGCATGTGGTTCAATCCGAAGCTGCTGCACACGGAAGCCTTGCGGAAGATAATCCGCAGCAACCGCAACCGTTTGGAGATAGAAATGGCGGAACTGTTGCTCGACATCATGGCAAGCATGGGTGTCGGGTTTGTCTCGTTCTGCCTGAATGATATTGTCCCGTTGCTCGTCTGCTCGCAAGTCAAGGCGGAGAAACCGCAAGTTCGGAAAGTAGTGCAGGAGTGTTGGAAACTGACACCTGCATCCAACTCGCTTTCCTATACCACCTACCAGTACGACTACAACCGTGAATGTCATTACTCGCCCGTCAGGAGGATTGGACGCTACTACACGGTAAACAAAACGCAGTTGGAAACTCTCTGATATTTTGATGAAATGATGAAAGCATATATAAATAATAAGAAATACAGCAACTTACATCTTCATCAATCTTTCAACAAAAGGATATGGCTGATGAAAAGAGAAAGGACACACCGCATCTTGCATCACTTCTCTTTTGGCGAGCGGTTTGATGAAACGATGATGATAGTATATAGTTTTGTATATCAATTTTTTAAGCTATCAAATCATCAATTCATCGAAATTTTACCCACCAATAAGGCTGTCGGGAAAGTAACGGAGATGGAAATCACTATCCGCAGGCTGGACGGTCAGATGTCCGACCTGCCGACAGGCAAGGAAAAGTACATTGCATCGGCGAAAAGAAAGAGACCGCCGATTAACCTACCGACATTTCCGCAGGCTTTTAAGGAACAGAAAAGCCATAGCTTATTAGGGCATTTTCTTCACGCAGTGCCATACACCGCTAAAAATGCCCCAATAAGCCAACGGGGTTGCACCCCTCTGGACACCCCCGCTTGCCATGCGGCATGACCGCAGCAGGCAGGCAATGACAAACCGATTCGCAAACCTAAAAAACAGAACAAGCATGGGATATATAAGCATCCAAATCAACAAAGCGAAAGGCTCGGCGGACACGGGCGCATCCGACCACATCGAACGCAAGAACGTCCCCAAGAACGCCGACCCCATGCAGCAAAGCCGGGGCAAAATTCGACTTTGAAAAAGGAAAA
>OGXK01000509.1_pt1 | contig 20215 bp, 16 predicted proteins | sample 1576261 | NCBI WGS metagenome assembly OGXK01 (sample SAMEA3541581, study PRJEB24748) | human gut metagenome | biome: human gut; feature: human-associated habitat; material: faeces | place: China | collected 2012 | reverse complement strand
CACCGGCGAGACCGGTTGTGGTTCCACCAGCAGTTTTTTTCAGCACGATCTTGCCAACGCCTGCAGGCGGTGCAGGTTCTTCTCCGCCGCCTCCGGGCTTATCCTGAGTGACCAGTTTGCGGGGACCATAATAATTGAAGAATGACTGATTTTTGCGGTTACTGGAAATTGCGTATACCGCCCATTTTGCACTCTGGTCCTCCACAATGGATGCAGACTTACCCTGTGCAGTGTACTCTTCAATCTGGCGCTGGAACTCGGCGTCCTCCTGTGCTTTCTGCTCCAGAAGCCAGTCGATGAGGCTCAGATACAAATCGTAGGTGTCGGCGTTGGCATAGCCGCCCGCATCGCCGTCTCCACCGGGCTCGCCTTTATAGCTTTGGTGATCCCATACATACGTCTGCACGGCCATAAAAAGCTGGCCAACATTGGATGCCTTGCAGTCGTTGAGGTAGGTCATCATCCATTTGACGTTCTCGACGGTCGCGGCGTCCATTTCACTGAGGCCGCTGTTCGTGACAGCCGACTGCAATACCGCATCTGCGTCCGCGCCGGTACCGGACGTCCATGTGAAGGAATTCAGGTACGAAGGCGTTGCGTAATGATAGCCGAGGCCGCTGTCCATGCAGTACACGAGCTTACCGTCCACGAGCGGCGGGCGGTAACTATACGGCGTACCGTTGGCGAGCAGGCGCGTGCTCCAATATGCCTGATTGGTAGTAATTTTGAGGCCGGAACCCGTGTTCGACGCGGCAAAAGCCGCAGTCGGCAGCAGGCTCAAGATCGTCACCAGCGTCAAAAGCAGTGACAACAAGCGATGTTTAATTGACTTCATGTCTTTCTCCTTTCCAAAAAGCGCAATAAAAAGAGCAGATCTTGACGACCTGCTCTTGCGTGAAAGTTGATGATTTATTTGTTTGTGGGGGTATCCACCCGAGTGACGGAATAGCCATCGTAGAGGAAAAGCTGGACACAGTACCAGCACGGGTCACCAGTATCATTGACACCTCTTGCCAGCCCGACACCGATCTCTGACAGCTTTGGATTGACCATGTTCTTATGATGAACCGTTGAGGCATACCAATCCGCAACTGCTCGTTCGGCAAGTGTCTGGTCAGACAGCACCCAATCTGCGATGCGATGGATATTTTCGGCCATGTAGGGACAATCCGTGACGGTATTGAATTTTCCACCATTCGGTCTTGTGTGCGAATAGACGGTATGCGCAGCCATCTCATCCGCGCGAACCTGCGCCGCCTGCATGAGCCTGTCGTTGACGCGCAGTGCAGCAACGCCATTTTCACGCCGCAGCGCATTGGTGCGGTCCACAATATCCTGTTTCATGGCATCCACATCATCGGCAGGCGTCGTAGCCTCCGGCTGTGAAGCAGGTCCGCTGGTCTCCGCTTTCACCGGCGCGATGCCGGTGTAGGGCTTGCCGCTCTCTACCTGCACACATTTGGCATCGCCGTCCCAATAAACCTCGAAACCAACAGCCTTGCCGATGTCCCGCAGCTTCACATAGTTGTTGCCGTTGATGACATAGGCTTCCATCTGCGCTTCTTTTCCATCTACGACAACGCGATGGGTGCTGCGCTCGGCCACGATCCCGGCAGCATACGCCGTAGTAGTGATGCCAGCCAACAGCAGACAGGTAAGAAAACCGGCTGCAAAACTTCCTCGCTTCATGGTGTGTACCTCCAAATTCTTTGATGGGTTCATAGTATCGCGGATACCGCCGTGTGTCAAAAAATCCGTCCTGATTTTTCAGAGCGGATTTTTAGTTACACTTCGCTGAGCAGGAAGTCCAGCGCCTTTACGATTTTGATACCGTCCACGTCGCTGATAAGGTCGCAGTCCATGGCAATTACGATCTTCTCGTAATTGTCCTGCACAGCTTGCAGCGGCGCAAGCTCCCGTGCGCGGGTTTCGGGGGCGTTCATGTTGTCGGTGACTTGGATATACTTTTTCTCATTCATCTTTGTTGCGATGAAGTCGATCTCCTTTTCACCAACCTTGCCGATAGCCACCTCATAACCACGTCGCAGCAGTTCAAAATAAACGATGTTTTCCAGAATGTGTCCCACATCACCGCCCCGGTTTCCTAACAGATAGGTGCGGAGACCGGGATCAACGATATAGTATTTGCCCAGCGTCCGCAGGTAGTTCTTTCCCTTGATGTCAAACCGCTTGACCTCATAAAAGATATAGGACTCCAACAGTGCGTCGATATAGGCAGAGATGGTCTGCACCGCAGGTTTGGTCTTTCTGCCATCGTCCAACAGGCCCTCGCTGACAAGGGTGCGCCCGATGGACGCAGCCGAGGTGTTGTTGCCGATGTTGTCAGCCAGAAACAGAATGATCTTGCGAAGCAGCAGCGCGTCGGTGACGGCCCGCTGTTCTTTCCGTTTGCCGCGCTCCAGAATATCCCGCACAACAACAGCAGAATAAATACCGTCCAGCAGCATATTGGCGCGCTCCTGATCCAGCTCCGCCTCGGCCAGTGCGGGCATACCGCCAAACTGTGCGTAGGCTTCAAACAGGTCGCGCAGCTCATACGCTTCGCCGTCTTTTCCCTTGGCGCGCTGTTTCATAGTGCCGTTGGGGGCTTTGTACTCCTCCAGCAAATAGCCGTGGAAGTCCAAAAACTCACGGAAGGACAGTGGCAGCATCTTGATCTCCACATAGCGTCCGGACAGATACGTGGACAGTTCGGAGGAAAGCAGGTAGGCGTTGGAACCGGTCACATAAATGTCGTAATCCAGATCCACACGGAAGGAATTCACGGCATCCTGCCAGTCCCGAACCTTCTGCACCTCATCTAAAAAGAGGTAGAGCCGCTTGCCCTTGGGTGCGCGTTCCATCACATACTGATAAAGCTGCTTGCTGTCCATATCGGCAAACTGCATGGACTCAAAGTTCATCGAGAGGATCTGTTCCTCCATGACGCCTTGTTCCCGCAGATGTGCCATCATCAATTTCAGCAGGCTGGATTTGCCGCAGCGCCGGATTCCGGTCACGACCTTGATGACCTCCATATCCTGAACGGAAATGAGCTTATCAAGGTACTGCGATCTGTTTTTTAACTCCATGATTCTGTCACCACCTTTGTCAGCCATTATATCACCCCCTTTGCGTCAAGTAAAGTTTTTAACATCAATGTGAATAACTTTTTTCTTGTCGAAATTATTCACATCAATACTACTTCTGTCGAGCCTGCACACACCAGCGGTAATCCGGCTGATTCATCACGCAGGTGACAAGGGTGATGATGTTCTCCGTGCTGTCGTTTAGGACGCTGGTATCGTCCACGCCGATCTTACTGACAGAGTACACTTCATAGCTGCGTGTGCCGAGCTGGGTGGTCAGCTTGATGGTGTCCCCAATGTCAAGGGTGTGAATTTTGCCAAAGTGATTATTCACGCCGCGATTGTGGCCCGCAATCGCCACATTGCCTTCCCAAATGGAGGTGCTGGCAAAATGTCCTGCGCCCTTGCGGAGCGCGTCCGCGTCCGTCCCCTGATACACCTTGACAGACAGACCGAGGGTGGGGATTTTCAGTGTACCGAGGTAGCCGCCGCTGTAATAGAGGTCTTTCGTGACCGCGGTGTACTTCACCGGCGTGTAAGAACCGGTATTTCCGCTGCTACTGCCCGAAGTCGTAGGCGGCAGGACGGTCACACCGCCTGTGCCGCTGGTCGTTCCCGTGACTGAACCGCTCACAAGGTTTGGCGTCAGCAGTTCTCCGGCGTTCAGGGTGTAGGAGGTGGGAGAGCCGAAGGCAGGCGGGATGTAGGCGGCGTTTTTGCTCCGGTCGGTATTCACAGGCTTGTCCATCGTGACATAAATCGTATCGTCCGAGGTGGGGCGTCCGAACAGTCCTGCGTCCGGGCCGTCAAAGTGATACTCCAATGCCGATGCAGGCATGGAAAGAGCCGCCAGCATACAGCAGGCGGCCAGCAGCGTGGTCAGATATTTTTTCATGCGGCGTATCCTCTTTTCTTATTGATGTAGTGGCGATAGCCCTTATAACCGGCATAACCGCAGCCGCCCAGCGCCGCAGTTCCCACAGGGATCAGCAGCCACAGCCAGTTAAAATTACTGCGTCCGGTTTTCACTGCCACATTTCCAACGCTGGAAAAAACGGCGGTATAGACCACCGTATCACAGCTTGTGCGGGTGATGTCACCCTTATAGTCTGCCGTGACGGTGTAGCCGGTGGCGTATTTGCTGGTGGCGGTGCCGGTGTAGCTTGCCACAGCAGTGTAGCGAATGGGAATGTCATAGCCGTCCGTGGGATCGACCGCCGCCTCCTGCCAGCTCACATCGGCAAGGGTCAGGGTGCGGCCATTTTCATTCACGGACTTTGGAACAAGAGACACATCCGCGTCGGAGAGGTTTGGATAGGTACGCTCCGCCGTCACCGTGCGGCTGCTGGTCCCGTAGCCCGCTGCCTCCACCTGAATGGTAGTGTGGTCAAGGGAAAGGATACCCTCATAGCCGTCCTCGGTCTTGACCTCCAACTTCGGCTCCAGCATTTTCAGAATTTCCTCCATATCTTTGGTCTTGCTCTCCAGCGTGACCACCTCGATATGTTCCCGCGTGTCCGTTTCTGTCTGGTCATTTTTCAGCAAATCAAGGAGCGTATAGGTGCGGCCCTCGCGCTCAAAGTCAGCGGTGGGGATCGCAGCGGGATCGTCCTTTGCGGTCAGGTAGTAGACCTTTTCCAGACGGTAGACACCGTTTTCCTCGCTGGCTCTGACCTCGGCGGGATAGGCGGAAATGCCGGGGAGTGTATCTGCGGCAGTAATCATGGCAGTTACCGGATCAGCCTCCTTGATGGGTTCAGCGGAAACGGCCAGAGCCGTGCTGCTCATAGCGCACAATGTCACTGCTATGCACAGCAAAAGCGGAAGTTTCTTTTTCACAGATTTCACCCCCTTCAACGGACAGGCCGGTTCTGCTCCGACTGCTTGCGCTCCTGCGGAGAGATCTCACGCTGAATATCATTTTGCAGCTTACGAAAATACTTTTGCAGGCTGTCTACCACGCCGCGGCGATCCTGCACCTCCATGCCGTCAAACACCTGCCCCACGCGGCTCACATCGGGCTGCGGGGTCTCCACGCCGAAATTACGGCAGAGCATATAGCTGACGCTCTCGGCGTCCATGGCGCAGTCCTCACGGGTATAGTAGGGATAGCGCCCGTGGTCATGGATGCCGGCGTGGACGATCTCACGGGAGAGCGCCGCAAAGATCTTGCTGTCGATCAGGCGGCTGGATACCGTAATGCTCTGCGTCTTAGGATCATAAACGGCGTCCTGGTACATAGTGCTGCTGGTGACCACGGGAACGGGGGAGCTGTCCAGCAATCGGCGCAGGGCGGCGTCCATTTCCGGTGTATTGTCTTTCAGGCTCAGCGCCGGAACACCGGCCTTGCCGTGGGTCTGCGTCACATCAAAAACACGCCCGATTTTATAGCCGTGATACTCCCTTCCGTCCTTCACATAGGTGTCTGACACGCGGATCTTCATGCCGTTCTCATCGCGGTTGACGCTGCGCCCCAGCCGGTTCCACACCTCCAAGCTATTGATGTAGGTGATCTCCGGGTTCTGCGCCATCGCCAGCATCACATTGGACGCGCTGTATCGCGGGTTGATGGCCTGCGTATCCAAATAGTGGAGGTATGCGCCGGGTTCGCTGGTGACGCGCATGACAGCATCGTCGGAAAGCTGTCCCAATTCCTCGCGCTCCGCTGTTTTCTTTGCCTTCCAGTCCTCGTCGCGCTGCTGCTTCTGCTGGATCAAATCGTCTAACTTTGCCATGTTCGTTTCTCCTTTTCAAAATCAATTTATTCCCGCGTGGGCATAGCCTTTTGAATGGCTTCCCGCACGGTATCCTTGTTGGGTGCCGTGCCATCCCGTTCTGCCGCGGCTTGCAGCGCCATCAGGCGGCTGCGGACAGAGGGGCGGGCGTCAGCCTTCTCCGTAGCCGGTTCCGTAGACGCTCTCGCACCAGTCCCGCGCTCCTTGGAGCTGTTCTCGGACGGAGCGCGGGCGTTCTCTTTTTTTGCGGCGGCGTTCTCCTGTACCGGCGCAGGGTAGCCCATCCGCTCAAAAATGCGGTTGATCTGCTTGGCGTCCCTGGCCTTGGCCATGATCTCCACCGTTCCGGTCTTTTCTACCCTATTGACAATGGGATAAAAGAGAACGCCGTAGCGTTTGGCCTCCATCTGGAAGCCCTTTAGATCTTCGTGCTTCACAGAAAAAATCGTCAGCTCCTCGCCGTCGTGGATCAGGCGCTTGAGTTTTGTTTTCCCGGCAAGTTTCTGATTGTCGTTGGCAAGGGCGATCAACAGGGCGGCGAGGTTTTTCGCCCCCAGCCCCGCCAGCTTGACGGCGCTCTCGGTGATCTGGATGCTCTCGCGCACCATCAGGTCAGCGGTTTCACCGTTGGTACTCATGCTCGTGTTCCTCCTTGTTCTTTAGATTTTTCTGCCGTTCAGCCTGCGCCTGCTGGCACTGCTGGGATACCCTCGGAATGTCTGCCTGTATCCTGCGGCACAGACGCAGCTCCCCGCGCTTTTCACGCAGGGTGGCAGTCTGCTGTTGGATCTCCGCGCTGTACTTGGCTTGTGCTTCTTCATCGTTGGTATTCCTCCTTTCCTGATAAAGTGGTTTTCTCTGTTCCTCCAGCAAGCGGATGTCCCACTCCAGCACGCGGATACGCTGCTCCAGCTCCGCTTCGGTAGTGATTCCGCTTGATAAAAGGTATTTGAATTGCTGCTCATACCGCTCCAAATGAATGACCTCCCGCTTGACGGAGAAGGGTAGCTTGGGCGGCAGCTTTTTCCGCCTTCCCCCACGCAGCAGGTAGAGGTAGCGGAGATAGAGCGCATGAAAGCCGGTGATTTTCTTTTTTCGGACGGTGGCCAGCTTGCCCTTCACGCGGTAATGCTTGACGGCATGGGTGACGGTCGGCGGGGTCATGCCGCTGTGCCGCTGGCGGGAGAGCCGCAGCAGAATATCCGCTTCGGTGTAGCCCTCGCCCAGACTGTCCAGGCGGATCGCCCGCTTTGCGCCGGGGGGCTTGACCGTGGTGTATTTCCGATTGGGGCTGCGGCGTACCTCGTAACCGTTCTTTCGCAGCAGCATGAGAAAGGAATCGTAGGTGTAGGCTTGCCCAATGATCGTGTCAATGTCGGCGCGGATCACGCCGCGCACGGTGGGCTTGCCGCCCTGCTCCGCTTTCCACTCGGCGTAATGCTTGCCCTTGCCCTGCGAGGCGATGACGGATAAATCATTCTCCCGGCATAGCTCGTCCGACGTACCGCGCACATCGTTGTAATAACTCTCCGGGCTGGAATGGTATTTCTGCCCGTCTATACAGGACACAGAATTGACCACCAGATGATTATGCAGGTGGTGCTTATTCAAATGGGTGCTGATAACGACCTCATACCGTTTTCCAAACAACCGCTTGGCAAATTCCAGCCCGACAGCGTGTGCCTGCTCTGGTGTAACCTCCCCCGGCTGAAAGGACTGGATAAAGTGATAGCCGAGGACGCCGCCCATTTTGCCAAACTGCTGTTTGGTTTCCATCATTTCAGAAAGAGCGGTGTCCACGCTGCTGCAATTTAACACAGACGTGAAAAAGAATTGCTCCGTCTTTTCGGGATTAGAGATATAGGTGATGCTGGACGCCAGCGAGGTCTTTTCTCCGTCTGTGATGTAACGCACACGCTTGTCCAACCTTGCGCGGATGGCAAATACTTTTGTGTATGCCACTATCCTCGCTTCACCGCCCTCCACAATGCCGCCTGCATTTCCATGATGCTTTGAATATCCTCCTTGCGGACATAGCCGGAGGCATTGGCGACTTTAGCGATTTGGTTGATATTCGTGCCGATGCCGGAAAGCTGACGCAGCAGCTCCGGCAGTTCATCAGGCGGGCGGGGATGCAGGTTCACGCCCATGATAAGCCGCCGGATCGCAGGCTCCATTTTCAAGCCGCTGTCCTTGGAAAGCTGCTTGACATGGGCATATTCATCAGCGGTCAGGCGAATGGTGATCTGCTTGACATTGTTGCGTTTCATAGAGCTTCCTTTCCTGTTGGAGTGGGGATATTAAGGGGTTTACCCCTTAACAAGCGCATTTTGATGTCAAAATGCTATGCTTGCAAGGACAACGCAGCCGCAGGCCGCGCTGTCCTTCTGACCAGCCGAAAAAGAAAATCAGCGTGCGTCACCGCCACGGGTTCTTACCCTGCCGCTGATCCCTTTCACAAGCCGGAGCTGGTCGTTGTAGTCCTTTCCACTGCGAGGCGGGTTGTCGATGACTTCGTAGTCAGCTAACGCTTGCTTAATTGCTGCCGATGCCGCCCGTCCCGCCACATCATTGTCCAGGCACAGCACGATCCGCGCCACGCCAGGGTTGTCCTTCAGGTATTGCTCCAGCGCCGCGGGGAATCGGATCGAGCCATCCTTCCGCGGCTGATAGATGCCGGAGAGGGACAGCGTATTGGCGGCGCGCCAATCCTGCCCGCGCAGCTTCAGCAGTGTCAGGTAGGAAAGCGCGTCAATGGCAGCTTCAAATACACAGAGGGTTTTGCCACCGGCGCAAAGGGGAACGGCAAAGGAAAAACGTTTATCGCTGCCGGGGACTTCACCGGCGAAGGTGGTTTCTGAGAGCGTCCCGCGCAGCGCACCATAGGCAGGCTTTCCATTTTCATAGCCCACGAATACGCAGTTGTGACGCTCGGCATCCTCGTAAAGCTGCCCGTGCTTGATGCAGTGGTTGATGATCTCCGCGTCAACGCCCCGGCTCCGCAGATATGAAAAAACACGCCGGTTGTCGGCGTGTTTGGGTGGGAGGGTAAATTCAGTTTTCGGGAGCGGTGCGGTTGGCTCTGATTTGGGCGGCACATGGGGCGGTTCCCCAAGAACGCGCTGCACGGCGTCCAAAAAGGAAACACCCTCCACTGTTGTCAGATAGTCCAGCGCATTTGTGCCTCCGATATTCCGTGACCACCAGCACCATTTTCCATTGGAGATTTTCAGGCTGTCGTGGGTGCGGGTGGCATAGGTATCTCCGCCGATATGTACCAACTCCTCCGGCTCAAACCGCCGCAGATAGGTCAATAGGTCCATCTCGCGGGCGGCGGCGATCTGGTCTTTCGGAATATAAGGCATGGCGTTCACCTCCTTTGGGCATAAGAAAAGCGCAAGCATTTCCGCCTGCGCTTTTCATGAAATTATTCAGTTACTTCGGAGCAGAGCCAGTGCGAATGACGGGAACCTGCTTGACTTTTTTGCCGACGGTTCGGCGTTCCAGCGCGAAAACCATATCAGGCGTCCGTTCAAAATAGCCGATGTCCTTTTTCCAGCTCATCCCACATCTGCAATGTTGCAGGCCCGGAAACTGCTGCTTCATTTTCCTGCCGCAGTTTGGGCAGGCTTTATTGCTGGCTCCCATCCGCATCCTCCTTAGACGCCTCTTTAGGAAGGACATCCTTAAGGTAGATCTTTACCTCACGATAGACTGCATCAAATAGCGGCTTGTTGACGCCGCCTGCAAAACGAAACTTATCGTAAGAATGCCGCAAATCTTCTTTCCTTTGCAGGAATCCTTGAAAATCTCCCATGGTCCTTTCGCTGCATTTTAAGGTGCTGTAGATCTTCTGAACATCAAATTCAAATACTTTTGAAATATAATAGAGATCCACCACATCCTTGATTCTTCGGAACACCTTACCTGTTGATACAACCGCGACCTTATCGGCTATCATCTGCAACGGTGAAACGCCGCGAAAACAGATCCCGTCAACCTCATAGATTTGCGTCGGTGTAATCGGTCTGTTTACATCCACATCCATTGTGAACAGGATTTCATCGGTGTTGCGGTCTACTAATTCAAAGCCAGCGGATCGCTTTTCGCCATACATTCGATAAAGGCGAACTTCATAGTCCATGCCGCCTCTATTGATTGCTCGCTGTAAGGATTCCACCATTTGCTCTGCGGTGGGAGGTGTGTCTGTGTTCCAATTCGCATCAATATCTACTGTATGACGGGTCTCATCTAAAAAACCGGCCTCAAATAAGCAGGCTTTCAACACCATGGAGCCCTTAAAGCTGATAGGGATGCCGCTATCGTACACAGCTTTCATGACTGAGTACATAATTCTTTCTTCCGCTGTTACATTCAAAGCAAGCACCTCAGTTTTCGTAATATTCGATTGCATCGCTGGCCAAACGCTCAAACCGATCCTGATGTTCCGGCGCGACAAAGAGCCCGTCAAAGCTGTCTCCATTGGAATAGAAGTATTTGCTGACTGCTTCTGTAATGCCCTGCATATCTAAAATATTTTCATTTGCAAGGGCATCATATACCGTTCTGTTAAAATCCGTATATAACAAGCCGTTCCGATTCTTGATATTTTGTGCGCCGATACGGTTTCCAAGCACGACCACGCCGTTAAACTTCATAACGGAGTCATCCCCATAGACCCACACGATATATTCATCGCTGCGGCCTCCGAAGTTTCCTTGACACATAAGCGCATTGTCTAACGCAAAGACAACGGGTTCTCCAATGCAGTCACGGACAGCTTGCAGCCAGGAGAGCGCGCCCACATAGCTGCTCCGAGACGGAAGATCCTTCTTTTGAGGGTCATACTTTGGCAGGGACAAGGTCTTACGATTGGTCAGGTCCTCCTTGATACGCTGTTCCAACAGATCAGAGACATATTCGGGAGGCTTACGCATCCCTGTCTCCCAATTTTGCACAGTGCGAAAGGGGATATGATACCTCGCGGAAAATTCGCTTTGGGTATCTCCAAGCTGTGCTCTCATTTCACGAATGTTCATGTTCATCCTCCTTCCACCTGCATTATACACCCATTGAGTGTACCAGTCAACAGCGTTCCCAGATGTCCTACGGAATATTCATAAGCGCGATTACCGCTCCGGCGTGTTCTTTTTCACTGTCTTTTGCTCCACACTGCGCTCCGGCTTAGCCAGTTCTTCCATTGCCGCATTGATCACGCAGGAGTGATTGTCCACAGCGTAAATGTCCGTATGCCCGCCCATCTGCTTCTGGAGCGCCGCAAAGCGGCCTGCGGCCTGACGCGCCGGTGGGTAGAATCGCTCATCTCCCGTGCGCTGCCGCATGGTGCAGGCCAGCACGAACATACAGCGATCCTTGCCGTAGGTGTTTGTCCACTCCTTCAAAAAAGCAGACAGCTTTCCATCGTTGTAGGCGTTGGTTGCGTCCTTCTCAAAGGTTCCCGCACAGGTCAGCGTCCGATCCCGGCTGGCCATCCACTCAAAGACCTCTCCGCGAGCCATGGCTTCCGAACGGGTGTTAGGGTATATGGGCTGCGCGGGATCTCGATATTTTTCTTCGACTCTTTTCCGCAGAATATCATTCGCACAGCACGCAATGCTGTCACGAAAGGCATCCATCTCATCCGTATCGCGGGAGAGCCAGTCTGTATAAAGCTGTGACAGGGGATGCTCAAACTCGTTCAGCACCGTAAGCTGCCGCTCGGAGAGGCTTGTTTCATCCTCAAAAAGTATCAGCAGTTTGTCACGGCAGGCGATCTCGTAGGCACGGGAAATAATTTCGTCAGGTGATTTCGTTTTCATCTCTGCAAGGAACGCCGTATTTTCCTGTGACATTTTTTCGTATATCCGGTTTTCCAATTCATTTTTTGTAGGCATGATGTTCTCCTTATAGCTCAATAACACGGAAATCGCTCTCTTTTTCCATGATCTCGCTGCTCAATAATATCAATGGCATATCCGAGTCTGCCAGCCGTCTCAGCTTGCTAATGGAAAGCGGAGTTGGTGCTTCAAACAGGGCCACAATGCAGGCCCACAGGTCAACAACATGACAAAGGCAAACGATACGCTCCGAAGAAAAGGAAGCTGCTGCTTCGGGCAGCATCGTGCGTAATTCTTTCATGAGGCTTTCCTGCTCTTTTAGCATCTGCTGATGTATCTGGCGTTCTAACCGTTCTTTTTCCTGCTTTCTTTCCAACCGTTTCATTGTAAACGATCCTCCATTTCAAAAATTATCTCGCCAGCCCCGCCCGCATCCGGTGGGCGTAATTGGCGACGCTGTATCGTTTCATATAGGCATTTTCGCTGGGGGCCGGACTGTCAAAGTCCAGCCCCTCCATGCGGGGATCGTCAATGCCGTTCAGCACCGCCTCCACCGGGATCACGCGAAGCCTGCCGGAGCATTTCAGCTCGCCGCCGAATACCCCTGCGGCACAGTGAAAGCCGCGGTCACCGCACACCCAAAGCAGTTTCTTTCCTGCGGGAATATCGCCAAAAGGCTGCTTCAAAACAATAACGGAATGAGGTTCCGCACCGGCCACCTCATAGTAGCCGGACTGCTCCGCCTTTTCGTATGCCTGGATCAATTTCTTGAATTTGTGCTGCGGCTCGATGTAGAGCCAGCTTTCCTGATAACCCATAATTTCCTCCGTTTTCTATTGGTTTTACCGCTCCAACTGCGGTCTGCGGCGCTCCGGCGGCCTTTGATCCTCGTCCGGCTCGGCGTCTACGATCTCCGGCTCCTTGTGGTCTAAATTCAGCAGGGAATTCAATTCCTCCAGCCGTGCCGTTTTAGTGTTCAGCTCCGCCTCGCGGGGGAACGGCTTTTGTACCTCTGCCTTTGCGGTTTCCAACTGCGTTTGCAGATTGGAAAGCTGCTCCCGGCAAGCCTGCTCCTTGATGGGCAGTCCCTCCAGCGCATTGTCCATGCGCTGCAAATTGCCAAACACATCGGTTCCCAGCGTGACCGTGTGGCGGAGCTGCCCGATCATGGTCAGGCGGTATTCCCGTGCGAAGGTATCAAAGGCCAGCTCCAGTGTCAGGCCGCGATAGCTGCCGATCTGTGTCGCCTCCGGGGAGAGCATCGTCTGGCACATGGTCAGCAGCGCCGCGCCCGCCTCCTTCTTGTCGGCGTAGGTGACGCCCGCCAGCGTAAGCGGGGAGAAGCCGTCCCCATTGGGATGGGTATTCTCCTTGACCGTGGCAATATCCGCGCCATACCCGGTGATCCGTGCCTGCATTTCCGCGATTTGCTTCGGAAAGCCCTTGCTGATGGCGTCCTCCAGCGCGTATTTCTGAGAAAGGTGGTTGGCTTTCAACAGCTTCAGCTTGGACACCTCAATGTCAAGATCCATCTTTTCCTTGATCATGGGGTTGCCGCTGGCCAGCGCCTTGATCTCGGCATAAGAAAGCGCCTGTTCGTCTACATCTTCGGCGGAGCGGACAGGCGATTTGCTGGTCATAATTTGCGATATAAATTTCTGCTTGGATTCTACCAACTGATACAAGTAGGCATCGAAGGTACCCTCGGTGACATAGCTGTAAATGTCTACCTCCAGGTTTTCGTTGCCCTGCCGGATGATGCGGCCCTCCCGCTGCTGAAGGTCGGATGGACGCCACGGACAATCCAGATGGTGCAAGGCGATGAGCTTTTGCTGGCAGTTGGTTCCAGCGCCCATGCGCTGGGTACTGCCCAGCAGGATACGCACCTGACCGCTCCGCACTTTGCCGAACAGATCTTTCTTCTGCACCTCGCTTTTGGCGTTGTGGATGAAGGCAATCTCATTTTCGGGAACGCCCAATTCCAGCAATTTCGCGCGAATATCATCATAAACGCTGAATGTGCCGTCATCCTTCGGTGTGCTGAGGTCGCAAAAGATCATTTGGGTGGAACACTGGTCTGCGGTACGCCGCCAGATCTCAAACACATTTTCGGCGCACTTGGCGGCTTTGCTGTTGGGATCGCTGGGGAGCATGGGATTGACCAGCCGCTGATCCAGCGCCAGCTTGCGGCCATCGTTGGTGATGAGCAGCATATTGTCCACGCTGCTGTCCACCTGCCGGTTGCGGACCTTCTCGGCGCGCTCCGCCAGCGATGCCACGATCTCTTTCTGGTACTCCGATGGTTTCAGGGCGATATTGTGGTAATGCGCCTCCGGCACGGGGAGCTTGAGCATATCCGCCGTCTGGATGTCCGCCACATTTTTGAATACGCTCATCAACTCCGGCAGGTTATAAAACTTGGCAAACCGTGTTTTGGCGCGGTAGCCAGTGCCCTCCGGGGACAACTCAATGGCGGTGACGGTCTCGCCGTAGTTCGCCGCCCATGCGTCAAAGTGCTGCAAGCCCTGTTCCTCCAGCGCCGACATCTGCAAGTAACGCTGGATGGTGTAAAGCTCCACCATGCTGTTGGAAATGGGGGTGCCGGTGGCAAAGACAATGCCGCGTCCCCCGGTAATCTCGTCAAGGTAGCGGCACTTCATAAATAAATCGCTGGATTTCTGCGCTTCGGTCTGGGCAATACCTCCCACATTGCGCATCTTCGTGTAGAGAAAGAATGACGATAGGTAATCCTTTGAACGTGATGTGCGGCGAAGCCGCACATTCGTTTCCTCCGGATTTTCCCCCGTCTCACGCCGGGCGTGCACCTTTCAGCGCACCCGGCCTACCATCAGATTGACTTACTTTCTACTGATTTCATTGCATCTGTACCCTCACAAATACAGCGCACTTGTAAATTTCACTTTTTGAGTTTTTCACGATATTTCTTGATTTTGCGTACCGCCTTGGCATCCAACTCTGGCGGTATAGGACTGTTGTGTACCATGCGGTGACACGGTATACATAGCCATGCTAAATTTGGAACTTTGTTGATTCTTTCAATCGGAAGTCGTGGATTTACATGATGACAATGTTTCGGAATCAGTTCAGAGAAATATCTACCACAGCATTTGCATTTTCCCTTATCTCGGTTGTAGGCATATTCCCGATTCATAAAATACTCGAAATTGGCTCTCCATCCCTTGCCGCTAGCGTAGATGGATAAGGCTATATCTTCGGGTGTATTGATGGAGGGGCGGTCACAGGGCAACGGTTTATGCTTGGTACGATAATTTACATACCGCCTGCGTCCATCCTCCGTATAAGGGGTCATTTTCTGGTCAAATGGTTTGCTTTCATAACGACTGTGTGTAATAAACGCATAGGTTATTCCGAACCATTTCCCATCAATTTGAATTGCGAGGGTTTTACTGTCATAACCTTCGTGCCGATGTGGCAGATTACTTAATTCCTTTAACGGCACCTGCATTTGGTTGTACTGCTTGGGAAACAGGTTTTTCCATACTGCCAACGCCGTATTATTCACTCTACGGTCAATGGCATGGTAGGCATGAGAACAGATAGAGGATTGCAAATACTGGGCCAGTCCCATAATCACGGAGTTCACATACTGGATTTGAGCCGCTTGCGTGTTGGATTGCGTGTATAATCCAATTTTTCTAACTTCTTTTTGCAAGGTATGGATTTTCTTCGTCAATCGTTCCATATCAGGGAATGGCTTTCCTACCAGATTATCTGACCATGTGGCTGGGTCTGGTGTTTTCCTCTTTCGTTCTGCCTTGACTATGTAACCGAGGAAATGAATACCATTCTTTCTCAAATCGGTTACATAGGTCTTTTCCTGTGACAGTTCCAACTTCATGCGATGCTTAAAATACTTTGTCAGTTCATGCTTCATACGGAACGCTTCCTGTTCCGTAGAGGTCAGGATCACCCAATCATCCGCATAGCGAAAATTGTATTTCGGGGTGATTCCAGACCATTTCAGCCTTCGGGTATCGTTGCATTTGTGCTTGCATTGACGGTGCGGCTCCATATAGCAGCGCCCCACATACCAGTCAAAGTCATTGAGATACACATTGGACAGCAACGGAGATAATATACCGCCCTGTGGTGTTCCCATTTCTGTTGCATGGTATAAGTCCTGATCGATATATCCGGCTTTTAGCATTTGGCTGATGATTTTCAGAACCCTCTTATCGTGGATTCCGATTCGCCATAGCTTTTTCAGCAACAATCTATGATTGATGTTGTCAAAACAGCCCTTTATATCTCCCTCGACTGCCCATACCGGCTGGTCTTTGGATTTCACACTTGCATTGATGACATTGACAATATCCCGGATAGCGTGCTTCTGCGCCCGGTAAGGACGGAAACCATAGCTGTGCGGATAGAATCTCGCTTCGCATATCGGTTCCAGAATCAGTCGCATACATTCCTGTATAATCCTATCCAATACAGTGGGAATACCCAGAGGTCGCTTTTTGCCGTTTGCCTTTTCGATATACTTCCGTTTGGCTGGCTTCGGCTTGTAATTGGAGATATTTGATTGAATCAACTGAAATAGTTCTTCTTTTGGCATTTGCAGATACTTGTCCATTTTCATCCTGTCCACACCGGCAGTTTTGCTGCCCTTGTTGGACTTGATGTTATGAACAGCGGTTACAATAGTCACTTCGCTGACCATTGCTTCCAACAGTCCCGTGAATGAAACGCCTTGCCCCGATTTTTCATAGAGCAGGTCTTGAAACTGTTTCAATTCTTTTTCTGTTGAAAATCTGACGCTTAAATGCACAAGGTTTTCACCTCGCAGTTCGTCACCCGTCTTTCAGGGAGTTATTGGATTTTCTTTCGTGAAATTTACAAATCAATCTGACTCGTGCCCTTCGCCGTGGGGCATTTCAGCCCCGTGTAATTGGCATTACCCAATTGCAGACTACTATGGCACGGCTGACTTCCTGTATTCTTCATTGTGCTGTAACACTCCAAATACAGGCTCTCAAACGTTCCCAAATCTCTATCCTTGTGGTCAATAGACCGTTGAAACCCTTAGGCCGCTACCTTACACCGGGAGAACCTAACCACACTTTGAATCACAGTTGTTGTGTGGTTCCGCATGAATATTTCATTTCATGGGGCATATACGGAAAAACCAGCCGTATCTGCTTTCTCCAATCTTCATCCTTTCGGATGCCAAGCACTCTTACGATGCTGCATAGCTTTCACTACTGGATAGCCATAGGTTTCGGAAGCCCGCACCATTATTATCCATGCCTTCCGGTTTAGGTTTTCAGGTTACGACTTCACCACGCTTTGTACCCTGTCTATTTACAGATAGACAACGCACAGTGGAGTATTAGCTCTCGTACTGCCTGCGGTTTGACAGACCGCTGTGGGATTTCTCCTTTCCGGCATTGATTCTGTCCGGCAGAGGAATTTCGCCTCTGAATTTGAGATTTGAGTTCTCTACGATATTTTCTTGATATATCAAGTGCTATCGCATGGTGCTTTTCGTCATAGCTGTCTGCTACGACTTATGCACAACGTTTCGCACGGTTCTTAAAATAATGCGATTCGTCGATGAAGATTCGGTCAACGCCCAGTTCCTCAAAGGTGACCACATCGTCCTTGCGGCTCTGGTCGTTCAGCTTGTCGATCTTGGCTTGCAGGCCCTTCTTGGTTTTCTCCATCTGTTTGATCGTGAACTTCTCCGCTTTTTCTCGTTTGGCTTCGGAAATGCCCATCATAATTTCGTCGATTTGACGCTTCAGAATGGCTCGCTGGCGCTCTACGCTCATGGGGATCTTCTCAAATTGTGAATGGCCGATAATAACGGCATCATAGTCGCCGGTGGCGATGCGCCCACAGAATTTCTTACGGTTTTTGGATTCAAAATCTTTGCGGGTAGCGACAAGGATGTTCGCTGCCGGATAAAGCTGCAAAAACTCGGTGGCCCACTGCTCTGTCAGGTGGTTGGGCACCACAAAGAGGGACTTCTGGCACAGGCCCAGTCGCTTGCTCTCCATGGCAGCAGCTACCATTTCGAAGGTCTTGCCCGCGCCCACCACATGGGCAAGCAGGGTATTTCCACCGTACAAAATGTGGGCGATGGCGTTGACCTGGTGCTTGCGGAGCGTGATCTCTGGGTTCATGCCGCTGAAATTGATATGGCTGCCATCATACTCGCGGGGGCGGTTGCTGTTGAACAGAATATTATAGGTCTTACAGATAGCCTCGCGCCGGTCCGGGTCTTTCCAGATCCACTCAGCAAAGGCATCCTTGATCAGCTCCTGCTTGCTCTGGGCGATGGCTGTCTCTTTCTTATTCAGAACGGCAATTCTGCGGCCTTCCTCATCGTAGTGGTAATCAAAAATGCGGACATCCTTCAGATTCAAGGTAACTTCGATGATTTCATAGGCGTTGATGCGCTGTGTGCCGTAGGTACTGATGGCCTTCACATTGCCGCGATCCTTGCTCTTGCCTTCGATGCGCCATTCACCGGTGATTTTAGAATAGTGGACCTTCATGCCCCATTGCGCGCTGCGGGGTGTCCCCAGCGTTTCAAAGATAAACCGGCGGACATATTCGGTGTCCAGCCATGTAGCGCCCAGCCGGACGGAGATTTCGCTGGCGGTGAGGTCGGTTGGTTGCACCCGCGCCAACGCCTCGGCGTTGATCTGATACTGCGGGTCCTGTTCTGCCTTACCTTGGGCAACCGCCAATTTCTGACGCACATTGCCGGAGAGGTATTCATCTGCGGGCAGGTATTTCTCATGCCCATCGTTTTCGCCGGTGTAAGCAGGGTTCAGGAACACCACGCCGGTCAACTCAGAAAACAGCGTTTCCTCATCCTTGCCGGTGAGCTGGCTCATATACGCCATGTCCACATGGGCTTTCTCCCCGATGGACAGCGCCAGCGCCTCCACCGCCGTGTCTACCTTTTCAGCGGGTTTGTGACTGCGGATGGTGCGCTTGGTGAACAGGTCTGCCTTGCGTTTCAGGTTCCGGTCCTCGTCCAGAATTTCCAGTGAACACAGCAGGAAGTAGGAGCTGTCCTGGTCAAAGGCAATGGCATTGCCGCGGGAATTGATGAGTCCGTATTTCCGGGTGAAGGCATCGTAGAGGGTATTCAGCTTGGCTTGCTGCGCCTTGATTTCTTCATCGGGATAGTCCTCGGTCTGGTATTCCAACAGCGTCCGCACACAGTCCCGCAGCTCGATCATGCCGCGGATTCTGCTCTCCGCCGTCTTGGATACCTCCACCGGGTTCATGCGGCTGTTTTCCCGGTAGTAGATCTGGCCGTTCACCAGTGTATAGGAGAAGTTGCGGACAGCGGGATCGGCCTCAATGGAATGATCCTCGCCCTCCAGTTCTTCCTCCCGGTCATAAGCGGTAATTTCACCGTGGACATTCTGAACGGCCTCCGCCAGCAGTGCTTCCAACGGCTGCTCCGGGTACGGCTCGCAGGTAGGCGTGGGGCCGAACGGCCCGGACACCATCTTCATCTCGCCCAGCACCATGTCGGGATGGTCGATGAAGTAGCTGTTCATCTGGATGCCGTCCTCGTTGGTGGCAAGGTGTACCCATTCGGGTTCTATATTCACCATTCGTTCCCGCTTTTGGAGGAACAGAATGTCTGAAACCACCTCTGTACCTGCTGCGGCCTTGAACGCATTGTTGGGCAGGCGAATCGCCCCCAGCAGTTCCGCTCGCTGCGCGATGTATTTTCGCGCGCTGGCGGTGCGCTTGTCCATGGTGTAGCTGGAGGTCACAACGGCGATAACGCCGCCCGGTCTGACCTGATCCAGCGCCTTGGCGATGAAATACTCGTGGATGGGGAAATTCAGCCGGTCATAGCGTTTGTCCGGCACATGGAACTGGCCGAAGGGGACATTGCCGATGGCAACATCAAAAAAGTTATCCGGGAAGGCGGTTTTCTCATAGCCCTGCACCGCGATACTGCTTTTCTGATAAAGCTGTCTGGCGATGCGGCCAGAGAGATCGTCCAGTTCCACGCCGTAGAGCTTGCTGCCGCTCATGCTTTCCGGCAGCATACCGAGAAAATTGCCGATACCGCAGGACGGCTCCAGAATGTTGCCCTGCGTGAAGCCCATCTGCCCCAGGGCGGCATAGATGCCGCGGATGACCACAGGCGGCGTAAAGAACGCCGTGAGCGTGGATTCACGGGCGGCGGTGTATTCGGCGTCGGTAAGCAGTTCTTTTAGTTCAGCGTAACGAGGATTTTTCTCGTCAAAGAAGTCCGCCAGACCGCCCCAGCCCACATACTGTGCCAGCACCGCCTGTTCCTCCGCTGTGGCACTGCGGTTCTCCGCCTCCACGGTTTTCAGGGTACGGATCGCGTCCAGATTGCGCTGAAATCGCTCCAGCAGTGCGCCATCTCCGATGTGGTCATCGGTGATGCGGTAGTTCCGGCCATCCGCGTCCAGCGGATAGGCAAGCGCGTTTTGCTTTTTCTTTTTCCAGTTCATAGAGACTGAGAAGTATGATGCAAAGCCTACATACAAGAAGTTCCTTG
>OGXK01000471.1_pt1 | contig 20778 bp, 16 predicted proteins | sample 1576261 | NCBI WGS metagenome assembly OGXK01 (sample SAMEA3541581, study PRJEB24748) | human gut metagenome | biome: human gut; feature: human-associated habitat; material: faeces | place: China | collected 2012 | reverse complement strand
AAGGAACAACCCAAGTTCTCCACGGCTCCGAACAATCTGAAGGTCGTTTTGATCCGATTGAGGGAAAAGTTTCTGAGGATCTTTCACGCATTCGTTATCTTGCCAGCAACGCTAACGCATCTCAGGGACTTCTGTTCCCCAACTCCTTTGGTTCCGCCCTTCTGTTTAAGTTGGGACGATTGAAAACGACCGGGCTCCGGACGGATATGCGTTCCTTTTTGCTCAATAATGGCATTCCGGAACCAGGAACGATGCACGAAGTTGAGCGTTTCTTCTATGTTGCCCATGAAGCCATTAAGGCCTGGGGATCCACACCTGCCTTTGACAAGGTGCCCGAACGCCTTAGCCTTATCCTGATGAAGCGACATGAAGCTGCGGCTAAAAACCTCATTGAACAATACAAGATTCCGGAAAAATTTGCCCTCCTCGCCCCGATTGCTCGCGGCAAGCACCAGGGTAAAGTCAAACACTGGGAGCATTTCAACGAGTTGGTGGCTCCTTTGCGCGAGAAGGGAATTGATCCCATTGTCTTTCCTTCCCTGAGAGAAGAAGCCTTAGCAAAGGCTGCCTGCCCGGACGCAACTATCTTGCCGCCCACTACTCTGGGAAACTTTGCAGCCATTGCTAAACGGGCTCAGGTCGTCGTCGCCAATGACTCTGGTGTCAGCCATATTGCAGCAGCCGTCGGCGCCAAACAAATCACTCTTGTCGGCGTCACGGACACCAAACGGACTGGCCCTTGGAATCCCGACGCGATCGTCCTTGGCGAAAACGGCCGTTGGCCTGAAGTGTCTGAAGTTCTTCAAACTCTGGACAACGTGCTGAAATAACGCCCCTTACATGGGGAGCGTGCGGTATATCAGTACACGAACTTGGCAGAAGCAACGCTATCTGAATTTCTAAGCTGGTTAAGTAACTGATCGGAAGGAATGTATCCATTCTTGAGATACATCTCCGCTTTTACACCGTTGCTCCGAATAGATACTTCGCACGAAACGCCGCCGATTTCGTTGTTTTGTCCGGCTTGAAGCACTTCGACAAGAGTCTTCAAGCCCTTACCTTCTGTCAATTCAAGCATCAGCGTAGCGCCTTTCCGGACACGCATTTGTTCAATCGTCAGCACCTCATCACAGACAAACGACATACCGCCGCTACGCTCATCTTTGCGGCCTTTACCGACAAAGATCAGCATCTCATCGGCCTTGAGCATGTGCTTATAGCTTTCGTAGGCTCTCGAAAACACAAGCACGTCCATCGTGGTCTGTCCATCACTCAAGACCACGACACCGAAATTGCCACGTTTGCCCGTGATCGTACGTACGCTCTGGACAATGCCGGCAATCGTTTGTTGTTCCCTGCTGTCTCGGACATCCTTAAACGGAATGGCGAAGTTACGTGCTTCTACGCGGTACGGATCAAACATATCCCCCGTTAGGCAGAAGCCAAAAGCGTCTCGCTCAAGCGTATAAAGCTTGCGATCATCCCAGCGTTCCGCTTTTGTCCAATTCACAATGCGTTCATCTTCACCGTTTTCATCCGCAAAGAGACTGGCTTGTCCAAAGGACGCCGCGACAGCTTGCCCGGCCTGAATAGCGTTCTCCACATTACCGAAAAGCTTGCCGCGGTCCTTATCCAACGAATCAAACGCGCCGCCCTTAATCAGCTGTTCAAGAACCTTGCGATTCATCGATCGCACGCGCGCAGCCACATCAAAGATATCCAAGAACGGACCATTGAGTAGGCGTTCGTTGAGCAGATCCTCGACGATGTTCTGTCCGACCCCCTTGATAGCGCCCAGACCGAAACGAACAGTCTTCTCATCCGGAACTGTGAAGAACCATTCACTTATATTGATGTCAGGCTGAAGAACCGTTACCCCCATCTCACGGGCATCTTCTACCAGTTCACGCATCTTCTCGCCCTGGTTCATCACAAGGCACATGTTGCCGGCGATAAAGCAAGCTGTATGGTGAACCTTTAGATAAGCTGTCTGCCAGGCTACATAGGAATAGGCTGCGGCATGCGACTTGTTAAAGCCGTATCCCGCAAACTTTTCCATCAAGTTAAAGATTTCCGTGGCAGTTTCAGCTGTCACACCGCGCTCAGCCGCGCCTTGAATGAAGACTGCACGCTGGCGCTTCATTTCTTCGACGTTTTTCTTACCCATGGCACGACGCAACAAGTCTGCGCCGCCAAGAGAGTAACCGCCGATTGCTCGAGCTACCAGCATCACCTGTTCCTGATACACCATGATGCCGTATGTTTCGCGCAAAATCGGCTCCATACGGGGATCAAGGTACTCCACTTTCTCTCGCCCGAACTTTCGGTCGATAAAGTGCGGAATCTGATCCATCGGACCGGGACGATAGAGGGCGTTCAGAGCAACAAGGTCTTCCAAACAGTCGGGCTTTGCTTGCCGCAACTGTTCGCGCATACCGTCCGATTCAAACTGGAACACAGCGCCTGTATTGCCCTGCTGGAAAAGCTCCAGCGTTTTCTTGTCGTCGGTCGGAATGCGTGACAAGTCAAACTTCGTGCCGGGATTCAAACGGTCAATGTACTCTGCCGCTTTTGTAAGAATCGTCAGCGTCGTCAGCCCCAGGAAGTCAAACTTCACCAGACCGACATTTTCAATATCCTTCTTATCGAATTGGCTAACGGTATTTTCTGGTCTACCGTCAGCGTTGTAGAGAGGACAGAAATCCGTGAGTTTGCTCGGTGCAATCAATACGCCACCGGCATGCATACCCAGATTTCGCGTCAGCCCCTCGAGTTTTTGAGCGTAGCTCATCAATTCGACATAGTCGTCTCGCTCGGCCATCGCCTTAAACTCAGGCTCCATCTCAGCCGCTTTTGCAAGCGTGACGTCCATGCCCGGTTTCTGAGGGATCAATTTGGCCAGATCGTCGACCTTGCCGTAGCCCATGTTAAGCACACGTCCGACGTCACGAACCACCGCCTTTGCCCCCATCGCACCAAACGTCACAATCTGACTCACGGCATCCACGCCGTAAGTGCGCTTGACGTATTCAATGGTTCGGTCTCGATTGTGCTGGCAAAAGTCGACGTCAAAGTCAGGCATCGAAACGCGTTCGGGATTCAAGAAACGTTCGAACAGCAATCCGTAATGCAATGGATCCAAATCGGTAATGCCCAGGGCATAGGCCACCAAAGAACCGGCACCGGAACCACGGCCCGGACCAACGGCCACACCGTTTCGCTTGGACCAATTGATAAAGTCTTGAACGATCAGGAAGTACCCCGGGAACTTCATGGACGAAATTGTCTTGAGTTCGTACTCCAATCGTTCGACATACTCGGGGCGGCGCGCATCGCGCTCGGCCTGATTCGGATACAAGAATTCAAGTCGACGCTCCAAGCCTTCGTGGGAAAGCTGCGCCATATACTCATCAAGCGAAACACCTTCGGGCGTCGGGAAAAGCGGCAACTGCGGCTTTTGAAATACCCCGTCCAGATTGCAGCGCTGAGCAATCACCACGGTGTTATCGATGGCCTGAGGGATGTCGACAAAGAGAGCCTGCATCTCCTCTTCGGTCTTCAGATACTGCTCTTCGGTATAGGGCTTTGGACGCCGGGGATCCGCAAGAACATAGCCGCCGGCGATGCAACAGCGTACTTCGTGAGCGTTGAAGTCCTCCCGATGCAAAAACTGCACCGGGTGCGTCGCCACCATCGGAAGTCCCGTCTCTACGGCTAGTTGCGCAATATTGGCCACAACCGCTTCATCGTTTTTACGACCGGCTCGTTGAACCTCCAAATAAAAACGATCCGGAAAAGCCGTACGTAATTGTTCGACAACCGCGTTGGCTTCCGTCTTGTTGTCGTCAAGAAGATGGCGCTCGATCACCCCTTGCGGTCCACCCGAAAGACAGATCAATCCCTTGCAGTTGTCCAGAGTCAGCCATTCCAGCCTTACCTCACCACGGCCTAGATACTGGTTTTCCATCCAACCGCGGGAAAGAAGCTCACAGAGCGACAGGTAGCCTTCATGATTCTGGCAATAGAGCGTCAGACGATACGGGTTGTCTCGCTTGCCCTGCGCTGTGTTGGTGATCCACAAATCGCAACCGACGATCGGTTTGATGCCGTCGGCCATCGCGTGCGAATAAAACCGAAGAGCACCAAAAAGATTCATTGAATCCGTAATACCCAGAGCTACCCCGCCCTGCTCCATCACTTCTTCAAGGATGGGATCGAGACGCACAATGCCGTCTTGGATGGAATATTCGGAATGAAAGCGCAGGTGAACGAAATTGGCGGACATAGACAACGCAAAAGAGCACTCCGGCGCATTTTCTTAGGAAAATACGCCGGTTAACTGAAAAGATCTTAGTGCTTGAGGGGCTTGAAGCGAATGCGGTGCGGACGCGCCGCTTCTTCACCAAGGCGCTTTCTCTTGTCGGCTTCATACTCGTTGTAGTTGCCGTCAAAGAAGACCACCTTACTGTCGCCTTCAAATGCCAGAATGTGCGTCGCGATTCGGTCAAGGAACCAACGATCGTGCGAGGTCACCAGTGCGCAACCGGCAAATTCAAGCAATGCTTCTTCCAACGCGCGCAGAGTTTCTACGTCCAAGTCGTTCGAAGGTTCGTCGAGCAGCAGCACATTGCCGCCCTTAAGAAGCGTCGCCGCCAAATGCAAACGACCTCTCTCACCGCCCGACAGCACGCCTACCGTCTTTTGTTGATCACCGCCCTTGAAGTTAAAGCGACCAAGATAAGCTCGCGAGCTCATTTCGAACTTGCCGACCTGCAAAATGTCGAGCCCACCCGAAATAGCTTCAAAAACGGTCTTGTCGTTGGGAAGCCCCTCACGCGTCTGGTCCACTGCGGCGATCTTGACAGTGTCGCCGATAACAATCGAACCGGAATCCGGCTGTTCCTTACCCGTGATCATCTTAAAGAGCGTCGACTTACCGGCACCATTGGGACCGATCACACCGACAATGGCGCCGGGCGGAATCGTGAAAGACAAGTCGTCAATTAATAGACGATCGCCGAAACCCTTGCTGACATTGTGAAATTCAATGACCTTATTGCCGAGACGATCTGCCACAGGAATAAAGATTTCATTGGTTTCATTGCGACTCTGGTATTCGTAGCTCGACAGCTCCTCAAAGCGATTCAAGCGAGCCTTGGCCTTTGCCTGACGACCCTTGGGATTCTGGCGAACCCATTCCAATTCGTGCTTGATGGCTTTGGCGCGGGATTCTTGCTGCCGCTTTTCCTGCTCAAGGCGCTTTTCCTTCTGATCAAGCCAGGACGAATAGTTACCCTTCCAGGGAATGCCTTCTCCGCGATCCAATTCAAGGATCCACTCGGCAGCATTGTCAAGGAAGTAACGATCATGCGTCACGGCAACTACTGTTCCCGGAAAACGATGCAAGAACTGTTCCAACCACTCGACGCTTTCAGCATCCAAGTGATTGGTCGGTTCGTCGAGCAGGAGCATATCCGGACGAGAAAGCAAAAGGCGGCACAACGCCACACGACGCTTTTCACCACCCGACAGATGTCCGATCTTGGCCTCCCAAGGAGGCAAACGCAACGCATCAGCGGCAATTTCCATCTGCGTCGAAGCATCCGTACCGGCAGCAGCAATGATGGCTTCCAGGCGAGCCTGTTCAGCAGCCAGAGCATCAAAATCGGCGTCCGGCTCAGCATACGCGGCATAAACAGCATCGAGCTTGGCCTGCGCCTGCATCACTTCGCCCATGCCTTCTTCAACAGCTTGTCGAACCGTTGCTTCAGGATCAAGCAGCGGTTCCTGCGGCAGATAACCGATTTTGAGATCGTTCTGCCACGTGATTTCGCCGTCAATCTCCTTGTCAACACCGGCCATAATCTTCAACAGGGTTGATTTGCCGGCACCGTTGAGCCCCAAAACGCCGATCTTGGCGCCCGGGAAAAACGACAGAGAAATATCTTTGAGAATGAATCGCTTGGGCGGAACCACCTTAGCCACGCGATTCATGGTCATGACGTATTGAGCCATTTGTCCTGATCTTTGATTGAAAATGGAAATTAGAACGTAGAATTATGCCCGTGCCGTGCGAAGCACACAAACGGGAACAGATGATTACCTGTCTGCTATTTTGCCCTTTTGCTCTGATCGCAGCTGATTATTTTTTCTTGTCTCGCATTCATGGACTCTCTGCGCAAATCTTTGATCTGTTTTATTGCCGGCATTTGCTTCGTCGGTTCGGTGTTTTGCGCAGAAACACCGGCTGTTGCCGAAGTGCGCCAAGCTGATGACCTTCCTGCTACGGAAGCAGAAGTATCTCCCCCGGTTGACATCTGGGATCGCATCCGACGCGGCTACGCCATGCCTAAGCTCAACAACTCCCGAGTGAAAACTTCGCTTAGGAGTTACAGCCGTAATCCTCGCCACATTGAGCGTGTCTTTGAGCGTGCCGGCAAGTATCTCTACCACATCGTCGACGAAATTGAACAGCGAGGGCTTCCCACCGAACTCGCGCTTTTGCCGTTCGTTGAAAGTGCTTTTCAACCCGAAGCTTTGTCGCACGCCAAAGCATCCGGACTCTGGCAGTTCATGCCTCAGACCGGCAACATTTATTCGCTTCAACAGAACTTCTGGAAAGATGAACGCCGAGACGTACTGCAAAGCACGCGCGCGGCGTTGGATTATCTGGAGAAGCTCTACCAACAATTTGGTGACTGGCATTTGGCTCTTGCAGCCTACAACTGGGGCGAAGGCAGTGTTTCGCGTGCTATCCGAAGAGCAAAAGCGCGCGGTCGCAAAGCCGATTACGCTCATTTGCGCATGCCCCGGGAGACGGCTTACTACGTACCGCGTCTAGAAGCCATCCGCGAAATTGTGGCTACCCCGGAAAAGTTTGGCATTAACTTGCCGGAAATTGAAAATGCTCCGTACTTTGTCCGTGTCACAAAAAGCCGTGACATTGACATGAAGACCGCAGCAGAACTTGCCGAAATGGATCCCGATGAGTTTCGACTACTCAACCCCGGCTTCAATTTACCAGTGATCGTCGCCAGTCACAATTCCGTCATGCTGCTTCCGATGGAAAACTTGGAAGTCTTCATGGATAACCTTGCTAGTTGGGTCAACACCGGCAAACCCCTTTCAAGCTGGGTGCTTTATCACCTTAAAGAGGGTGAAACGCTTGCCGATGTCGCCCTGAAGTCCGGCATGACCGAAGAGGAACTGCGCCGCGTCAACCGTATTCCTAAAGGACGCAAGGTGTTGGCCGGCTCCGCCTTGCTGGTTGACGCCAACGGTCAACTTGCTCCTGAAATTGCTCAGGAAGAACTCAACGCCGGGCTTAAGCTTTCGGCTCCCGAAGTGCGCCGCGTCGTTTATCGCGTCCGCCGAGGCGACTCGATTTATACCATTGCAAAAAAATACGGTATTACACAACGCTCCATCCGTCGCACAAATAATTTGCGAAGCTCTCGCCTGCGCATCGGACAGCGCCTTGTGCTTGTGATACCGCCGCGAGCTACAACTCAACCGCCCCCTGGGAAAAATGTTCATGTGGTCAGACGCGGCGAGACGCTTTTTTCAATTGCAAAAAAGTACGGCACGAGTGTCTCTAAAATCCGTATCATCAACAATTTGAGAACGACTCGAATCTCCATCGGACAACGTTTGAAGATTCGCTAAAAAACAAAAAATCCTTACCGAGGAATAAATCATGGGATTTCTGCAAGGCAAGAAACTTTTGATCACGGGCGTGTTGTCGAACCGTTCGATCGCCTACGGCATCGCCCGAGCCTGCCATCGCGAAGGTGCTGAGCTCGCCTTTACTTATGTCGGCGAACGCTTCCACGACCGTATCGTTGAGTTTGCCAAAGAATTCGGCAGCGATATCTGCCTTGAAATGGACGTCACCAAAGACGATCAGATCGCCAACGTGATGGGCGAGTTGAAGGAGCGCTGGGATGGTTTGGACGGTTTCGTGCATTCCATCGGCTTCGCTCCGCGCGAATGCATTGCCGGCGACTACCTTGAAGGTGTCGGCCGCGAATCCTTCCGCACCGCCATGGAAATCTCCGCGCTGTCCTATCCGGTTCTCGCCAAGGCCGCTCTTCCGTTGATGGAAGGCCGTGCCGCATCGATTCTCGCACTGACCTATATCGGCAGCGAACGCACGGTTCCGAATTACAACACCATGGGCGTTTGCAAGGCAGCTCTTGAAGCTTCCACCCGTTATCTTGCCGGCAGTCTTGGCCCCAAGGGCATTCGTGCCAACGCCATCAGCTCCGGCCCGATCAAAACGCTGGCAGCTTCCGGCATCCAGAACTTCTCAAAGATTCTGACCTACATGGAACACTCCGCTCCTTTGCGCCGCACCGTTACGATTGATGAAGTCGGCAATACCGCTGCATTCCTTCTCTCGGATCTGGCCAGCGGCATCACCGGCAATGTGGCCTACGTTGACGCCGGCTTTCACAGCGTTGGCGTGAGCCCTGTGTTGGTGGAAGAGTAAGTCCACGCATCTACAGATATCAGAAACGGACTCAGGTGATTTAGCTTGAGTCCGTTTTTTTGTAGTGTAAGTACTTATTGCGTTTGTCTACTTGCGGCGAGCCTTTTCTTTCTTTCGACAATCTTCGCAGACACCGTACAGCGCCAACGAGTGCCCTTCTAGCTCAAAACCCAGACGCACAGCAATCTGTTTTTGTCGTTTCTCGATTTCCTTATCAACAAACTCTTCAACTCGTCCGCAACGCGTACAAACGATGTGGTCATGATGAGCTCCATCATCCATCTCATAGGTTGCGCGGTCATTGCCGAAATAGTGTCGGACGATAAGCCCCGCCGCCTCAAACTGAGTCAAAACGCGATAAACGGTTGCAAGCCCGACTTCGATATTTTCCGCAACCAACTGCTTGTAGATGTCTTCAGCCGTGAGATGACGCACCGCCCCGGATTCCTGCGCCTTTTGAAAGAGTTCCAGAATGCGCATGCGAGGCGCAGTCGCTTTGAGGCCGACATTTTTCAGTTCCTGTTCGGGCTCAAGCATCTCATGTTCATTGTTTACGCTCATTGGCTATCCTCAAGAGGCTCATTTCAATCCGATACTCGCTATCATAACGGGAAGTTTTTAATTTACGAATTTCGAGGCGTTTTCTCGACCGTTTTTCACATGTCCTTGCGCACATTTCTTATTACCGCTCCTCTTGCCGTCAGTTTGATCGCGCTGTCCGGCTGCAACTTCAATAGCTACGTCTACCGTACCGATGTCCACCAGGGCAATCTGGTCACCAAAGAAATGATTGACCAATTGCAGGTCGGTATGGCGCGCCAACAGGTGCTCTTCCTGATGGGCGAACCGCTCATTGAAAGCCAGTTCCACCGTAATCGCTGGGACTACACGTATTACCTGAATCCGCGATACGGCGACATTCAGATGCGTCGCGTCACGCTTTACTTTGACGAGCAGGACATTCTCACCAAAATTGAAGCCGGTCCCGTTCCGACGGAAAAACAAGCTGACGAAATGATTCTGGGCAGAGAAACGGATTTTCCTCCCACTCCTCTTGTACGTCCTGAAGATCAGTAAGGAGCCGAACGTGAAAATAGCCGTTTCCGGTGCCACCGGCCGCATGGGCAAACTCATCATTGAAGCCGTACTCAATAGTGACGACCTTAAACTCGTTGCGGGTGTGACCGCTCCAGGGGTTGCAGAGATCGGAACAGACGCCGGTGCGTCGTTCGGTAAAACTACCGGAGTGGTGATCACTGACGATGTTCAGGAACTGGCCAAAGCTGACGTGTTGATTGACTTTACGCGTCCTCAAGCTACTCTGGCATACCTTCCTTTCTGCATTAAACACAATGTGGGCATTGTGATCGGTACGACCGGCTTTGATGCTCAAGGTAAGGCTCAGATAGCCGAAGCCGCAAAAACCGTTCCCGTTGTTTTTGCGCCCAACATGAGTGTGGGGGTTAATTCCGTTCTCAAGCTTCTGGAAATTGCCGGCGCCATGCTCGCTCAGTACGACTGTGAGATTGTGGAAATGCACCACAAACACAAAGTGGATGCTCCTTCCGGTACAGCACTTGAAATGGGACGACGCGTTGCTCTTGGCAGAGGCGTTGAGTTTGACTCTGTCGCCGTTCTGAGTCGCGAAGGTCATACCGGCGAACGCCCCGATGGAACCATCGGCTTTGCAGCTCTTCGAGGAGGTGACGTTGTGGGAGACCACACAGTCATTTTTGCCGGACCTGGAGAACGCATTGAGATCAGTCACAAATCGGGATCACGCGCAGGATACGCACAAGGTGCCGTAACCGCGGCGCGCTTCCTGAAGGACAAGTCCAACGGGCTTTTTTCCATGTCCGACGTGCTCGGTTTCAACTGAATTTGTTTTTCCGCGTAAAAAGCCACGCAGACAACCGTTTTGAGTGGCAAAATTCGCAGGCAATCTTTTCTTACGTGCGCAAATCTGCTTTTTGCGTATGCTCAAACGAGGTAACAAATGAACGACCAGCTTGACAAACTTGAATCCTCCGTCGCCCGCCTTGTGCAGGCCTATAACGAAATGAAGGCTGAAAATGCAGCCCTCAAAGCACAGCTCGCCGACAAAACCGCCGCGGTCGAACTGCTCGAGGAAGAAGCCGCCGCTGTGCGTGGCCGTATTGAGTCGCTGATCGTCTCCCTGACGGCCGACCAGCAGACCGAACAGCCCTCTGCTTAATCGGGTTATTTTCGGGTAGTCAATCGGAGTCATAAAGCATGCCACGCATCAAACTCACCATCTTGGATCGCGAGTATCCCTTTGAGGTTTCCGATGAAGACGTGGAGAATCTTCGCAGTGCTGCGGAAATCCTCAATACACGTGCATCTCAAGTGCGCTCAGCCAACCGTTCGCTCACTCCTGAACGCGTGGCTGTTATGGCGTCGCTACAGATTGCTTTTGACTCCATTACCGGCCGACTCGGTCAGGTGCCTGTTGATGAAGCAACGGTTTCTCGCGTTGCTGCGCTTCGCATGAAGTGCGACGAAGCTCTGGATCCTGCACTCGAAGGCTGATTCCGTACAGTCTTTGTGTAAAGATTCTCCGAAAGGCCGCTGAAAACAAGTGGCCTTTCTTATAATTGCCTTACCCTGTGATGTTTCACCACACGGCTCCAATGTTCCTAACCTATGCATTCGTGCAAGGCCGTTTAACTCGAGAGCCGATAGTGCAGCGGGCACGCGTTGTCCGCTCCGTTTTCCGCTCCAGCCGCGGCCACCCTGACCTTTCGGTTCAGGTAACGTAGCCGGAAACCACAGGGTCTTCTCTTTTTTCTCTCCCTTTTCTCCCCTTCAATCACCTTTTGCGCAGGTATCATGTAGCCGCAAATCGGCAATTCTGCGGGAAGTGTGTTCATGTCTTGGGAAATTGTTGCAGCCCTGCTGTGTTTAGGCGCCTGTACGGGCTTTCTGGCAGGTCTTCTGGGTATCGGTGGTGGCATGGTGCTTACGCCGTTCATGACCATGCTGTTGGTTTACGTGGGCGTGCCCGATACAGCAATTGTTCATACTGCGATTGCCACATCTCTGGCCACCATCATGTTTACGTCGCTTTCGTCTGTGCGAGCTCACCATAAACGTGGAGCCGTGCTCTGGAATGTTGTCGCGGCAGTGGCTCCCGGCATTTTGGTCGGCGCCCTCTTAGGTGCAAAAATATCCAGCCTTCTGCCGACTTTCTGGATTTCTCTTGTCTTTGTCTGTTTTGTTGGTTTTTCTGCCATCAAAATGTTCATCAACTCCAAGCCGCAGCCCAAACGAACGCTACCTGGCATGGCAGGAATGTTTGGCGCCGGCACCGGCATCGGCGTCATCTCTGCCTTAGTCGGCGCCGGAGGCGGTTTTATTTCCGTTCCCTTCATGGTTTGGTGCAACGTCAAGATGCATAACGCCGTAGGCACATCGGCTGCACTGGGCTTTCCCATTGCAGCAGCCGGGACACTCGGTTACATCATCACGGGTTGGAGTGAACCGGGCTTACCTCAATTTCCCATGATGCTGGGATACATTCATCTGCCTGCATTGTTGTCCGTTGCGGCGGCAAGCATCTTCACTGCCCCCTTCGGCGCCAAGGTCGCCCATAGCATCGATACAAAACCGCTAAAGCGCATTTTTGCCTGCATGCTTCTGGTTCTTGCTGGCTATATGCTCACTCGTGCCATTAATTCCCTTTGATCTTTTAACCGTTTTTCCGCTTTATGTCTGAAATTCCTTTGCCTCCTGTCCGTGCTGTTGAGCCCGAAACCATTGCCACGCATCTTTTCCATGTCAAGGAAGTAGCTCCGCTTGTGCACTGCATTACCAACGACGTCGTGCAGGAAATCACCGCTAACGTACTGCTTGCGATGGGGGCCTCGCCCGCCATGGTGGTTGCTTGTGAAGAAGCTGCTCATTTTGCGGCGATCTCTTCTGCCCTGCTCGTCAATGTTGGAACGCCTCGTCCCGAATCTTTGGAAGCCATGCATCTAGCGGCTAAAAGTGCGGTCCGTCACAACGTTCCCTGGGTGCTTGATCCGGTAGCCGCCGGTGTCATTCCCTGGCGCGACAAAATGATCATGGGTCTTTTGGCCCTGCAGCCGACCGTTATTCGTGGAAACGCCTCTGAAATCATGGCTCTTGCAGGTTTAGGTAAGGGTGGAAAAGGAGTCGACAGTACCGACTCAAGCGACGCCGCTCTTGAAGCTGCCGTCAAACTTGCTCGCGAATACAACACCATTGTTTGCGTCACAGGTAAAACCGACTACGCAACCGACGGCAAAGAAATACTTGCCTGCACCGGCGGCTCGATCAAGGCAACGCTTGTGGTCGGCACCGGTTGCTCCCTTTCAGCCATGGTGGCCGCCTTCGTTGCGCAAACCGAACATCCGCTTGAAGCCGTTATTTCAGCCTGTGCGCTCGCCAAGCGTGCCGCTCAGCAAGCCGCCGGCGTTGCCCGCGGCCCGGGCAGCTTTGCCGTTGCTTACATAGATGCGTTGAATCTGCTCCAAGCCAAGGACTTCTATTAATGCGACACCCCATCGATCTTTCCGTTTATCTGGTACTCGATCCCGATTTGTGCGGTGGTGCTCAAGGCATGATCGAGACCACACGCGCTGCTGTGCATAACGGAGCCACCTGCGTGCAGTTACGTGCTCCACACTGGAAAAAAAGAGCTCTTGTGGAATGCGGGCGAGCATTGAAGTCAGTCTTAGCCGACTTTAACGTTCCTCTCATCATCAACGACCACGCGGATGTTTGTCTGGCTGTTGATGCAGAAGGGTTACACATTGGTCAGGACGATCTGTCGCCTCTAGATGCCAGAGCCATCATCGGCAACGTAAAAATATTGGGGCTATCCGTTTCCAACGCTCAAGAGCTTTCTGCAGTCGATACTCATTTGGTCGATCATCTCGGCATTGGACCAATTTTCTCGACCAGTACGAAGCCAGACGCCAGTGCAGCTCTCGGACTTGACGGCTTTGCAGCATTAGCTTCACGAAAACCGTGCCCTGTTGTTGCAATCGGCAGCGTCAAGGTCCCGATTGTCGGAGACTTGATTCGTTCCGGTGCGGACGGCGTTGCCGTTGTCTCTGCTATTTGCGGACAAGCCAACCCCGGTGAAGCCACACGAGAATTGGCTCGAGCTGTTCAATCGGCTCGATCCTAAAGCGCACCTAAGCACTCTCACCTAAAATAGGGGTTTAAACAGATCACACAGGATTTCGCACTGCCATGGCCCAAAACAAACGAATGTCGGTTCGACTGACGCTACAGCAAGCCAAGCTTGTTTTGCTCGCCAAGGCTATTGAAGAGTCTAACGACTCGCACATCCATTGGTCCTCGGCCGATTCCGAAGCTGCAAGTCTTCGCGCCGCTCACACCGTGGGCGAGTCGGCCGACACCGCTAAACTACTGACGGAACGAGCCGAGGTAGTTTTGAGAACAGTCTCTGAGCGAGGTATCAGTACAACAGTGAGTACCAAGGCTCGGTTGCCCCAGTTCTTCTCGCCGCTTTTCGTTTTGTTAGCTTTCGTTCTCGGAGCTCTGACGGATCGTATCGCAAGTCCCGAGCATATCGTCAACTTGCTCTCTCCTCCCTACTGGGGCGTGATTCTCTGGAATCTAGTTGTCTATTTCGCCCTCTTTTGTTGCGCTATCGGTTTGGTGGGAACCGGAACCAATCGCTTCGCTTTGCCGTTGCGCAGCAGTCTCGGCACCTTTGTTCAAAAAGCCAGTTACGGGACACTCAGACGCACAGGATTCAAGTCGCACTTCTACAGCGAGTGGTCGTCATTTGTGGCACCTTTGATTCGCATGAATGTTGCCCGAACTCTGCATTTCGCCGCTGTTTTCTTTGCCCTTGGCATCATTGTCAGTCTGCTTGTGCGAGGCTTCGGTACATCTTATTGGGCCGGTTGGGAAAGTACGTGGCTTGCTGAGAGCCCCGAGAGTGTTAAATCGTTCATTGATCACACCTACGGACTAATGCCAGCAATCGGCCCGCTGTCTTCTATGCCTGATCTCGCGCAAATCGTTGACATGAGGGCTGATCGTCTGCCGTATTTGGAAGCACCGATTTCGGCTGCTCCCTGGCTCATTCGGATGATGATCCTGATGGGCGTTACCGTCATCGTTCCCCGTCTGCTTTTTGCCATGTTTGACACATGGCGTATGCGACGCTTTAAAACGCAAACAGCGCTGTCCATCGATTCGCCCTACTACGAGAACATTCTCGTTCAGTGTGCTCAGGATGCGGTTCTTGGCAACTTGATGATTATCACATCAACAGCCAACCGTCCGCAAAGAGATCAGACGACCTCTATTCTTTGCAAGCACTGGGGCAATGCAGAAGACTCGACGATCAAAACCGTTGACTTTGACGATGAGGAATCGACGGTTCCGGCAATCGCAGAAGGCCCCAGAAAGCCAATTGTTCTTCTCTGGTTTGACGGCATTGAAACGCCTGAGGAAGACGTCCACGGCGCTGTCATTGAACGCTTGCGCGAAGCATATGAAACGAAAGGTTTTGCTGTCTTTGCCGCACTTCTCGACATGAAAGAGTTTGCCCAAAGGTTTGCCTCAACACCTTCTCGTATCCAAGAGCGTAAGGATAGTTGGCTCGCCATGAGCAAGTTGCATCAGGTCAAACTGTTTGATCTGGACGGTACCTCGGAGTCTCAACTGACAACCATTAAAGCGCTCCGCGCTTGGGCCGCTCCGCGCGTTTCTTCCAACCAAATAATCGTGACTGACAAAAAGGAAAACAACAATGAGCAATGATCCGTTGCGAATCCATTTGAGCCTGGTCAGTCATACCAATATCGGTAAGACGACGTTAGCTCGCACACTGCTGTCCCGAGATATCGGCGAAGTCGCAGATCGTGCTCACGTCACAGAAACGACTGACGACTATGTGCTGGCGCGCAATGCCGAAGGCTGTGAACTCGTTTTGTGGGATACGCCGGGCTTTGGCAACTCTGTGGCACTTGCGAAACGACTCGAAGGCAGAGCCAATCCTGTCGGTTGGTTCTTGTCCGAAGTTTGGGATCGCATGGCCAACAAGTCGCTTTGGTTGAATCAAAAAGCTCTTAAGCACGTCAAGGAAACGTCCAGCGTCGTGCTGTACCTTGTGAATGCGACTGAACTGCCCGATTCTGCCCCCTATGTGAATGCAGAAATGCGCATTCTGGAGTGGATCGGGAAACCTGTCATTGTGCTGCTCAATCAAATCGGACAACCGAAACCGCTGGAAGCAGAGCAAGCTGACGTAGATCGTTGGAAGCACGCGATGGCCGCTTACCCCATTGTCAGTTCTGTCCTTTCAATGGACGCATTTGCTCGCTGTTGGGTTCAAGAATTCGCGCTCTTTGACGCCATCTCCAAGGCTTTGCCAGAAGAGCAACAAAGCACTCTTGAAGCTCTCAGGGAAGTTTGGTCAAGACAGCGTCGGGCTGCTTATAACTCAAGTATTCAGGCCTTAGCTCACTACCTGGAGAAACTCGCCAACGATCGCGAAGTTGCTGAAAGCTCTTCTGTCATGGATCAGATCAAGTTCCTCGGCAAACGTCTTGGCCTATTTAAAAACGAAACCATCCATGACCCGCTAGGTGCTGCTCAGACAGCCCTGTCTGCGCGCGCTGCCGATGAATTCTGTGCTTTAACAGACAAACTGATTGCCGTCAATGGGCTAAAAGGCAAAGGTGTCCGGAAAGAGCTGCTTCGACGAATGCAGACAGATTGGAAAGTCACCAGCTCAGTACCACCCGCTCCAGCCGCCGTAGCTGGAGCTATTGGGACCGGTGCGGCAGGAGGGCTAGCCAGCGATCTCGCAACAGGAGGTCTTTCTCTCGGACTAGGAACCTTGATTGGCACTGTTGTCGGCGCTCTAGGTGGAGCGGGGCTTGCGGTTGCCTATAACCACAAAAAGGGAATTGAAGGAACTATTGTTACCTGGTCCGATGAGGCAATTCAAAATTTTTATGTTGAGGCCACGTTACTTTATCTTGCGGTCTCTCATTTTGGCAGAGGGCGTGGAAATTGGATTGAGAGTGAACATCCGTCTCACTGGTTAAAAATCACTAAGGCAACTATAGATAAAAATATAATTTCACATCATCCTCAGAGCAGCATCATAGATTCTACAATTCGTAGCATTTTGAGCCACTTATATAAAAATTCCAATTTTTAATATTTATTAAAATCTAAAATTTCTTCAAAACCAAAAAATGACTTATTACCATAATAATACCTCATTGAATCACAACAACCATAGCAGCAAAACTTTATTTCTTATTGGCGCAGGGCTGCATAATGCAGTATTAGCACGTGAAATGGCCAATATTGGATTTAATGTAAAAATCTATGAACAAAGATCTCACATTGGCGGCAATTGTTTTGATACTACAGATAAAAAAACAGGAATTTTGTATCACGCCTACGGCCCTCACATATTCCATTTTTCCAATATTGAATTATTACAATGGCTTTCCAATTTCGATGAAATGATTCCATTTCATCACAGCGTCAAGAGTCTTTACAAAGGAAAGTTATATCCAATACCAATTAATTTGGACACTATAAATCTTTTCTTTGGTTGCGATCTGCGACCTAGCGAAGTTGATAGCTTTTTAAAGTCTCAACGAATAAATTCCATCACTCCCAACAACATGGAAGAAAAATGTATCTCTCTCATAGGAAAAGAACTATATGAAGCATTTTTCAAAGAGTATACCCTAAAGCAATGGGGAAAGGACCCTCGCGACCTTCCCCCTTCTACCATTGAAAGAATTCCTGTGAGAAAAAATTATAACAGCTCATATTATAACAAACCATTTAGCTACCTGCCACAGCACGGATTTACATTTTTAATTCAAAATATTCTAAATCATCCCCAAATAGAAATAAATCTCAACTCAAAAATTGAATTAAACGAGCTTAAGCAATTCTCTAAATCAGGTCTTGTTGTTTATACAGGAGCGCTCGATGAATTATTTAATCAATCCTTTGGAAAGCTCGAGTATCGCAGTTTACGGTTTGAAAAAGAATATCTTCCCCTTGAAGATTTCCAAGGCATTAGTGTTACCAATTACCCAGAACTAAAATATGAATGGACCAGAATAACCGAACCAAAGCACTTTACTCACAAACAAAATAAACTCCTAAATACAGATTATACGTTAATCATAAAAGAATTCAGCTACAAGCACCATTCTGGTCAAGAGCCATACTACCCAATAAACAACAATCAAAATGCAATTTTAAGCAAAAGATACAGAGACGAGCTAAATCGCATCGGAAATATAATACCCGCAGGAAGATTAGGATCATACTGTTACACAGATATGGAAAATACAATTAATAATGCATTAAATTTATGTAAGAAAATCAAAAAACATTATCAATTCAAATGAATTTGTAAACACTCTTAGCCCCACAAGCAAATAGCTCTAGGTGGAAGTCTTCTTTACATACTTTCGCCTTTCATGGATTTCCGTTGATGCTTATAGCAAAAAAAATCGAGTACGTCAGTACGATGTCATGTCGATTCATCGAGTCTTTGCTTGTTATTTAAATAGGGCCATTTTTGAATGAGCAAGTTTTAAGACGTGTTTCTTCAAGATTTCATGATGGGCACTAACGTCCACTTCTCATCAGCTTGAGTGAGATGCCCCTTCGTTTCTTCGAACAAAATGTTTCTGTCGCCTCCAATCCGGGTAATTTCAGCGATCAATCCTCTTTCAATCATGTCGGAAAAATGAATCAACCAAACTTCAAATCTCGTCTACATCGGAACTCATATTAGCTCCATGATCCCAGACAAAACTGCTCTACCCGTCTGACATTGCTTGTCCGTTCAATAAACAAAAAGCGCTCATATTCAAAGAATTTATCCAGATTGCAAGCATTACCATTATCCCTACATGTCAATCCAAAGCCGCTTGTGGATTTTATTGTTTACCATTTCTATAATTGAACAAATTACGACGTCCAGAAAATTGCTCACCAAAACAATCCAGAAAATAAACCACAGAAAAAAAATACATGAAATACTCGTTCGATGATCAAATCAAGACATGGTTGCTTCTTAATACTTGACTACTCCAACAAATCACTCTCATATTTAGGTCGTTAAAGAAAAAGGCAACTTTTTCAGTTGCCCTATTATGAGAAGGAACTGCTATTGAAATGTGAACTTTATAAAATTAACATCCTACCCATTCAAAATATGATTAAACGCAAATTTCCATGAACGAATCACAGAGTTCAACATCTCTCTCTGCTTTCCAATAACTTGCACTTTCAACATTTCTTCTTTTATATCGCTACTAAAAATTCTATCACCTATGTCATTTCTAATATGATCAATAACTTTTTGATAATTGTTCTGAAAATGAAATGGCGTCAATTCACAACTATACAAATTCTTGTTTTCCTCCCTCATTTGAACTCTTTCACTAACCGGAACTGTCAGTAAATATTCAATAGCGGCAATCAACTCTGAAACATCTCCAGAATTAAAATAGAGAACACCTCGAGCTTTGCCCCGTAGCCACTTATTCCCGCCAACATTCGATGCTATAAGTATAGCCCCCAATGACATTATTTCTATCATACTTAAATCAAAATAACTACCTCTATTAGCTGTAACGCAGGCATCAGCTGCATTAATGTAATCGCTTACCTGACTCGTAAAACCAATTTCTAAAAAATGATCATCACTAATATTCGACTGTAAAGCCCCATCTCCAAGGACAACAAACCAAATTTTACGACTTTTTGCAAGAATACATTTTGCAGCCTCAACAAATATATCAAATCCCCTAACTCTCTCTTTGCGACCAAGAAAGACTATCAATGTCGCATCTTCAGGGACACCTAAAGCGTCTCTGATATCTTTGCGCGAACTTTTAACTTCTCTGATAGGAGCACCAGTAACACAATAATATACTGGCTTCGCCTTAATCACATCTTCCCATGCCGACCAGTCCTTATATCCCTCTAAACTATATTCGCTCGGACACAAAATAGCATCTGACAACATAAATGCTAGCTTATCCCGCACCTCTAAATAATTTTTAAAATAAGATAATTCCGCATTTGACCATTTACCTCGTGATTCTCGCAACCCAATTTCTTCTACATGTGGCGGGAATGGATTATGAGTTGTTAAGATTTTTAATGTTGAAAAAGCCTTTCCCTGCTGTCGCAACTGATTCCAAACAGGAAAAAAGCTATATGCACCATTAATATGAATAGAGTTTGCAAAATCATTTGCATTAAAAATCTGACACTTAGGAAGCGCACGAAATAACCTTGAATATTTCATTCCGCGACTTCCAACCCTTCCTTCACATCTAAGCACTTCAGAGAGTACTCTCCAGCAGTCGTTCTTTTCTAAAAAGACATCTCTCGTAACGGTGTCTAAATAATGCTCCCTTGTCTTAGCTTCAGCAAACTTAAACACTATCTTCGTATCTTTATCCGTCATCATTTGAGGCCTAAACTCTTTAAACGCCATATAAAGTCTAGTGAGATACCCAACAGTTCCACCTGCACTTAAATTTTGAGGTTTAGGACAATATATATAATGGCTCATTACCATACTTCCTTCATACAAATTACAACATTAAGAAAATTTCTCTGATTATAATAATTATGATTTCTATATTCTTTGACGAATTTTACAAACACCATAAAAAGAAAATTATAAACACGAAATTAAATTCGCATTCAACAAACTTAGTAATTTCTCGCGCAGACTAATTTAGTCCACCACTAACAATACTCAAAAGCTGGATATCTTTCAAAGATTTAGCATATCTGAGGCACATAAAAAATGAGACTTCAGTCATTTATGCGAGTAAAAATCAAGCCCAAATCCCCGTGATGTGCAAGCTCTGAGACTTTAGGAGATACATCATCTCCATCCAGAATCTTGCTCAAATAGATCAAGCCACCGCTCAGCAGTTCGAATTTGCGACAACGCTAACAAAGTACAGTGCGATGACCGGATTCTAGAGTGTTTTGAAACAGCTTATTTTATGTCCCCAATTTTGCCGATAATAAGGATATTGACTTTCAATCAGACCGTAGTGGGGACCAGAATTTTGTCGATCTTCGCCTTACAAGCGGTCGCAGAAACGATGTCCGCATCGTGGCATATCTCCTCCTCGGCATGATGCTATTTCGTCCCACCTCGTCGGTGAAAAGCTCCGGTTTACGCAAGAGCATACATACAACGATAAAACGATACAGGCTTGTTTTCCTCTTTTCCGACC
>OGXK01000462.1_pt1 | contig 21002 bp, 19 predicted proteins | sample 1576261 | NCBI WGS metagenome assembly OGXK01 (sample SAMEA3541581, study PRJEB24748) | human gut metagenome | biome: human gut; feature: human-associated habitat; material: faeces | place: China | collected 2012 | reverse complement strand
GATGTAGTCGAGCTCCTTGCTTCTTAAGTTGTGACGTTCCGAGCTTGTTTTTACACAGGCGCTGCCTCTCTTTTTGCGTTGTTAGAGGTTGACTGAAAAATGGAAAGCAGAGCTTATTCCAAAAAGCTGTATTCTCCGCAGGCGATGGTGGTCGGATAGTCGTCGATGACCTCGACCTGTTCCCAGCGCAGCAGCTCGACCGAGCCGTCATCAGCAAGGACCAGAACAGCGGTGACAGTGCCGTCAATCTCCTGCTCAAACAGCTGCTTGAGGGCAGCGGGGGTGAACACCGCTTCAATTTGGCTGCTGCCGCCTTCCTGGGTCAGCGAGAGGGAGGAGAGGTTTTTCAGTGCAAATCCATCTGTCAGCAGAGGAGTTTGCAGCCAATGGAGGGTCTGAATATATTCGTCGTAGCTGTTGTAGATTTCGCGGTCGCCCTGACCGTAATTGATGCCCGCCTGCAGCGTTTCGGCAAGCTTCATCTGCGCTTCGATGGCAGCCTTTTTGTTGAGGTTGCCCTTTTCGTCGTAGGCGTTGGTCAGGTCAAACTCCAGCTCATAGGCGCCTTCGGTCCCATCGTAGTTTAAACGGTAGACCTCCAATTTGCCGCTCTTTCGGGAGAAATTTTGTTCGAGGACATTTTTAAACACCGCATACAGGCGGGTGTCCAGCTTTTGTGGGTTGTCCTTTAATTCGGAAGCAGGACGGGTCTGCAGTTCCTTGGAAAAGTTGGGGAGCAGCGCCGTTGGTGCTGTGGTCTGCTCGGTTGCCTGCGGCTGACTTTGGGCAGAAGGGTCGGTGGGCTTTTCTGCTTCGGGTTTGGCAGCATTGGCAGATTCGTTTTCTTTTGACGGGCTGCTGTTTTGCGTTTGCGGTTGGTCTTGTTTTTCCTCCTCCTTCGATTCCTCCGGCTGTGGGTCGGAAGAAGGAAGGGTGTCCTCGGCAGGAGTTTGCAGCTGGGCTGCGGGTGGGTCTGGCTGTGGGTCGCGGCTGCATCCGGCAAACGCCAGAGCCAGCAGCAGAGCCAGCAGACAAAGAATGGTGGTGTATTTCATAGGTGTACCTCCGTAAGGATCGGGTTTGGGTCTTGCTTTGCTTTTATTGTAGCACAGGATAGCCAAAGCCGCCAGAGAAAAAGGGAAACTGTAAACAATCAATTTATTTTTGTAATCATGTGGGCAGCTTTTTCCTTCTATAAGAGAGGTGTCCGATGCGGGCGGATTTGATGCAAAATCTGTCGAACAAATTTATAAAACCGCCGACAGGATGCGGCAAACTTTTTAGTGGAAAGAAGGTATGATAAAGCTGTACCCAACAAGCGGACAAGCCGGGACAAAGGAGGAGGAGTGAGGCAATGGCTGTGCAAATCCAAATCAGGGAGGAAACGGTGCAGGCGTGCCTGTCGGGGGAAATCGACCATCACAGCGCAGCGCAGATGCGGGAAAAGATTGATGAAAGCGTCATCCAATCCGGTGCAAAGACCCTGGTCCTTGACTTTTCTCTGGTCACCTTTATGGATTCTTCCGGTATCGGGCTGGTGATGGGGCGGTTTCGACTGATGCAGGAAAACGGGGGCGAGCTGGTCCTTCAAAACCTGCCTGCACCGCTGCGCAAGGTGATGAAGCTGGCAGGATTGGACAAGCTGGCAAAATTCCAGTAGTTTTTCACAGAGCAAACAGCGGTATGTGGAAAACAAGCCGTACCAATGGAGGTTTTGTGATGAAGGCAATGAATACGATGCGTTTGTGCTTCGATTCGCGATCCTGCAACGAGGCATTTGCGAGGACAGCGGTGGCAGCATTTCTGTGTGGGCTGGACCCGACGGTGGAGGAGCTGAGCGATGTAAAAACAGCGGTTTCGGAGGCAGTGACCAACTGCATCGTCCACGGCTACCGCAGCAGGATCGACAAGGTGTATCTGACGGCAACCATTGGAATCAAGCCAAAGGACACCGCTCCCTGGGTGGTCATCCGCATCCGGGACAAAGGCTGCGGGATCGAGGATGTACATAAGGCGATGGAGCCGCTGTTTACCACAGCGCCCGAGGAGGAGCGCGCCGGTCTGGGCTTTGCTGTGATGGAAAGTCTGATGGACCGGGTGAAGGTCGTTTCCCACCCGGGCAAGGGGACGACGGTGACGCTGGAAAAACGGATTGTATCCAAGGCAGGAGAAGGTGATGCCCATCGTTGAGCAGCTGCAAGCCGACAGGGAAAAACAGCTCGAGCGCCAGAAAACCATCGAGGAAAACATCGGGCTGGTACACGCCTGCGCCCATCGGTTTCAGGGAAAGGGCATCGAGTACGACGATTTGTTCCAGGCAGGGTGCATGGGTCTGGTGAAGGCGACCGATGCCTTTGACACCGGGCGAGGGGTGCGCTTTTCCACCTATGCGGTGCCGGTAATCTTAGGGGAGATGCGCCGGCTGTTCCGGGACGGCGGGACCGTCAAGGTCAGCCGCAGCTTAAAGGAGCTGGGGATGAAGCTCAACCGCTGCCGAGAACAGTTTGCCCGGGAGCACGGGCGGGAAGCGACCATCACAGAGCTGGCGCAGCAGCTGCAGGTGACCCAGGATGCGGTGGTGGAGGCACTGGGAGCCAACAGTCCGCCGGTTTCGCTGACCAGCAGCGAGGACAGCTCGGAGGTGGATTTGCCGGTTTCTTCACCGGAGGAGCTGTTGTCGGACATCCTTTCGCTGCGGCAGATGCTCGAGCGCCTGGAGGAGCGGGACCAAAAGCTGATTCAGTTTCGATATTTTCAGAATACGACCCAGGTGCAGACAGCGCAGCGGCTGGAGATGACCCAGGTGCAGGTTTCCCGCAGAGAAAAGAAAATTCTGTTGTGGCTGCGCGGTCAGCTGGTATAAAATGCCTGCGCCAACAGCAAACCCATCAAAATTATTTTGACATCCGGTTCCATTGCAAAAGGAGATTCATCCGCCCTTTTAAAATGGCATGATTCTGATACTCTCAACCCAAAAGGAGGAAGGCAGCGTATTACGCTGCCTTCCTCCTTTTGGGTTATTATCGCTTTTATTTTGCATCCAGCCAGCTTTTGCCGCAGCCGACGTCGGCTTTGAGCAGCACCGAAAGCTGTACGGCGTTTTGCATCTCTTCCACCAGCAGGTGTTTGACCTGCTCAAGCTCGTGCAGAGGCGCTTCGACAATCAGCTCGTCGTGTACCTGCAAAATCAGCCGGGCAGAAAGCTGCTCAGCCTTCAGCCGCCGGTAGACCTTGATCATGGCAATCTTGATGATGTCGGCAGCGGTGCCTTGAATCGGGGTATTCATAGCGACCCGCTTGCCGAAGTTGACGATATTTTTGTTGGTCGAGTGGATTTCCGGCAGTGCGCGGCGGCGTCCGAACATCGTTTCGATATAGCCGTGCTGCTGGGCAAATTCCACCGTTTCTTCCATATAGCGGCGCACACCGCTAAAGGTGTCCAGATAGTTTTTGATGTAGCGGTCGGCTTCTGCGACGCTGACACCGATGTCCTGTGAAAGGGAGAAGGCGCCGATGCCGTAGACAATACCAAAGTTGACCGCCTTTGCCTTGCGGCGCATCTCCGGGGTGACAAACAGCGGCGGCATATCGAACACCTGTGCGGCGGTGTTGGTGTGGATGTCCTCGTCGGAGTTGAAGGCGGCAATCATGTTCTCATCCTGCGAGATGTGCGCCAGTACCCGCAGCTCGATCTGGGAGTAGTCGGCGTCGACCAGCTCGCAGTCCGGCTGTGCCTTAAAGAAGGCGCGCAGGCGGCTGCCCAGCTCGGTGCGGACCGGGATGTTTTGCAGGTTTGGCTCGGTGGAGCTGAGCCTGCCGGTGCGGGTATCGGTCTGGTTGAAATGGGTGTGAATGCGTCCGTCCTCGGCAACTACCTTGAGCAGACCGTCCACATAGGTGGATTTGAGCTTGGCAAGCTTGCGGTACTCCAGAATCTCGTCGATGATTTCGTGCTTGCCGCGCAGGCTTTCCAGCACCTCGGCGCTGGTGGAGTAGCCGGTCTTGGTCTTTTTGCGGGTGGGCAGACCCAGCTTTTCAAAGAGGATTTCTCCAAGCTGCTTGGGTGAATTGAGGTTAAATTCTTCTCCGGCAAGCTGATGGATGCGCTGCTCGAGCTGTTTAATCTGTTCGTCGAGCATTTTGCCGTAGTCGGTCAGGGCATCGGTGTCCACTGCAAAGCCGCACAGTTCCATCGCTGCCAGCACCTCGGACAGCGGCAGCTCGATCTCTTCGAGGAGCTTGAGCTGGTTGTTTTGTTCAATTTGTTCACGCAGCACCCGATGCAGCGGTTCGATGCAGGCACAGCGGTGCAGCAAAGCGATTTCTGTCTCGTCCATTCCTTCGGGCAGACCGGTGATGTCGCAGTGCAGATGGTATTCCTCGCACAGCCGCTCGAGGGTGTAGTCGGAGCTGTTGGCAGAGAGCAGATAAGCCGAGAGCATCACGTCGTCTTGCAGGCGGGCGATGCTGCTGCCCTGCGGCAGTGTCCAGTGGTAGAGCGATTTGCAGTCGTGGGTCAGCTTCGGGTTTGGGCGGTTGAGCAGCTCGAGCAGCTGCACCTTTGCAGCTGCTTCCTCGGATGGCATACGGTACAGGGCAATTCGGTCCCCAAAAGCCAGAGCCAGAGCACTCATCCGATGGCAGCTGTCAAAGCAGGGCAGCAGGCTGATGGGAGTTTCCTCTGGCAGGGTGTCCAGCAAAGTGGAGAGCGGGTCGGCACAAAAGCACAGGGCAGGCAGGTCGGGCGAAGCGGTGTCTAAAGCTTGGGTTGGGTGGTATTCTCCGTGCAGACCCAGCTTTTTGATCATGCTGTTCATCTCCAGCTGAGAGAGCAGCTGGAACAGCGCCTGCTCGTCGCGCGGCTTGGGCAGACAGTCAGCCAGCGAAAGACCCAGCGGAACGCTGCGGTCGATGGTGGCAAGGGTGCGGCTTAAATATGCCGATTCCTTGCCCTGCTCGAGCTTGGCACGAATGGATTTGCTGACCTCCAGCGCATCCAAATCGGCGTAGATGTGGTCGATGTCTCCGTACTGACCTACCAGCTTGAGGGCTGTTTTTTCCCCGATGCCTGCAACGCCGGGAATGTTGTCCGAGCTGTCGCCCATCAAAGCCTTGATGTCCACCAGCCGCTGCGGGGTAGTGCCGTATTTTTGGAAAAAATAATCCTCGTCGCACAGCAGCGTTTCGTTTTTACCCATGCGGGAACTTGCCAGCAAAACGACGGTGTTTTTGCCGATGAGCTGTAGGCTGTCGCGGTCGCCGGTGGCAATAAAGCATTGGTCGCCGCTTTGTTCGCACAGAGCAGACAGGGTGCCGAGGATGTCGTCCGCTTCATAGCCCTCGCGGGTGATGATGGGGTAGCCCATGCTTTCGAGCAGCTGTTTGACCAGCGGCAGCTGCTGGGCAAGCTCCTCGGGCATTCCCTTGCGCTGCGCTTTGTAGCCGTCGAACATCTTGTGGCGGAAGGTGGGCGCTTTTAGGTCAAAGGCGCAGACCACTGCATCCGGCTGCACGTCGGCAAGCAGCTTGAGCAGGATGTTCAGAAAGCCGACGACGGCATTGGTGTAGGTGCCATCCTTGGTGGTGAGTATCTTGACGCCGTAGAAGGCGCGGTTGATGATGCTGTTGGAGTCCAGACACAACAGTTTCATGGGGCAATCTCCTTTGTTGTTTTATTCGTGGGTGGTTGAGCCGAATCTGCCCTTCATAGCAAACCACAGCTGTACAAGCTGCGGATAGTAGGGGACGAATCGCTCCTCCTTAAGCAGCTGCAAAATCTGCGGCAGGGTCGCCCAGTTTGCATCCAGTACCTCCTGCGTTTGCAGGCGAAGGTCGGACAGGGCGATGTCGGGCGTTTGGATGAGGTAGACGTCGTCAAAGCCGTCGGGAAAATTGACGGTGAAGGCAGGGCGTTCGTTTGTAAAATCGTGGCGAATCCCCATCTCTTCAAACAGCTCCCGGGCAGCTGCCTGTGCGCTGGTTTCTCCGGCAAGGGCGCTGCCGGCTGCGGTGACGTCCCACAGCCCGGGGTAGCCGGCTTTGTCCAGCTGTCTGCGTTGGATGAGCAGCTGACCCTGCGGGTTAAACAGGCAGATGTGTACGACCAGATGGTAGTCCCGGTCGGCAAGGGCTTTTCCATCGACCCGTCGGCAGAGTTTACCGGTTTTCTGGCGGTCGATGTCATAGATGTCCCAAAGTTCCATGGTACTTCCTCCTTTACTGCGCCGAGCAGATTTCCTTGCATTATTATAGCACACTTTGTGTGGGATGGCTTGTCGAGGACAAAATTTTCTGCTAGAATAATGGGTGGTTTTTCGGCAAAAGCCGATGGATGAAAACAATAGAGGATTTGATTTGAGATAAAACAGAAAGGACGAGCCTGAAATTGAAGATAGGAAACATCACCATCCCAAAGACAGCAGGTCTGGCTCCGATGGCAGGCGTGGGAGACCGTGCCTTCCGCGAAATTTGCAAGGAGTTTGACTGTGCCTATGTGGTCAGCGAGATGGCAAGCTCCAAAGGGCTGAGCTTTCAGGGAAATAAGACCGAGGAGCTGCTGCTGCTTTCCGAGAAGGAACGACCGGCAGCCATCCAGATTTTCGGGGACGACCCGCAGATCATGGCACAGGCAGCGCAGTTGACGATGAAGTTTCAGCCGGACATCATCGACATCAACATGGGATGTCCGGCGCCGAAGGTGGCAGGCAACGGCGGTGGCAGCGCACTGATGAAGGACCCGCAGCTGGCAGGTCGGATTGTCAAGGCAGTCAGCGCGGCGGTGCCGGTGCCGGTGACGGTGAAATTCCGCAAGGGCTGGGACGAAAATTCGGTCAATGCGGTGGAATTTGCGCAGATCATGGAAGAGAACGGCGCGGCTGCCTTGTGCATCCACGGAAGGACCCGCCAGCAGATGTATGCGCCCAGCGCCGACTGGGAAATCATCCGGCGGGTCAAGGAAGCAGTGTCTATCCCGGTGATGGGCAACGGAGATGTGACCGATGCACTTTCCTGTAAGCAGATGTATGAGCAGACCGGCGTGGACTTTGTGATGATTGGCAGAGGCGCACAGGGCAGACCCTGGGTGTTTAAACAGATTGACCATTACCTGCGCACCGGTCAGCTGCTGCCCGACCCGAGCCTTGCAGAGAAGATGGAGATTTTGCTGCGGCACATCCGCCTGCTGTGCGACTACAAGGGCGAGAAGATTGGGATGCGTGAGGCGCGCAAGCACGCAGCGTGGTATTTTAAAGAGGAGTACGGCAGCGCAGATTTTCGCCGCAGGGCAGGTCAGCTTTCCACCTATGCGCAGCTGGAGCAGCTGGTGCAGGAAATGCTGTGGCAGCGCGGTTAAAGGGAAAGAAAAACAGTTGCCCGCGCCGGTGGAATCTGCTATACTGTATAGAACCGTGAATCAACTGGAATGTTTGGAAAGGAAGATTGGAATCAACATGGAGGAACAAGGGCGAAGTTTGTGCATCGTACCGATGCAGCCGCAGCATATTGACCAGCTGGAGCGGCTGGAAAAGGAGTGTTTCAGCGCACCGTGGAGCTATGACGCGCTGGTATCGGAGCTGTCCAACCCGCTGGCAGTATTTCGGGTGGCACAGCAGCCGGATGGTTCGGTGGCAGGATATGTGGGGATGCACCACATCGTCGACGAGGGCTTTATCTGCAACATTGCGGTATTTTCGCAGTACCGCCGGCAGGGAGTGGCAACAGCGCTGATGCAGGAGCTGGATGATTATGCCAAAGAAAACGAGATGGCGTCGGTATCGCTGGAGGTGCGACAGTCGAACCTCTCTGCCCAGCAGCTGTACGAGAAAAGCGGCTTTGAAGTGGTGGGAAAGCGCAGGAACTTTTATGTCAATCCTACCGAGGATGCCCTGATTATGACCAAAACCTATGGCGGGTTGTTTTAGCCCGGAAAGTAAGGAGCGTGTTGTTTGTATGAAGATACTGGCGATTGAATCCTCCTGCGACGAAACCGCTGCCGCAGTGGTAGAGGATGGCAGAAAGATTATCAGCTCGGTCATCAATTCGCAGGTGGACGAGCACAAGCTGTACGGAGGGGTTGTGCCGGAAATTGCCTCCCGCCGCCATGTGGAGAACATCTGTGCGGTGGTGCAGCAGGCGCTCGAGCAGGCAGGGGAGAGCTTTGAAAGCATCGACGCGGTCGCAGTGACCTATGCGCCGGGCTTGATCGGTGCGCTGCTGGTGGGCTTAAACTATGCCAAAGGGGTGGCGCTGGCTTCGGGCAAGCCGCTGATTCCGGTCCATCACATCCGCGGGCACATTGCAGCCAACTACCTGACCCACCCGCAGCTGGAGCCGCCGTTTTTGTGCCTGGTGGCTTCGGGCGGACACAGCCACATCCTGTTAACGCACGATTACACCCACTTTGAGGTGATCGGTCGCACAAGGGACGATGCAGCAGGCGAGGCGTTTGACAAGGCAGCCAGGGTGCTGGGCTTTCCGTATCCGGGCGGCATCTACATCGACAAGGCAGCCCAGTTGGGTCAGCGCGGACACTACAAGCTGCCAAAGCCAAAGGTGAACGGCTCGGACTTTGATTTTAGCTTCTCGGGCTTAAAGACAGCGGTCATCAATCTTTCCCATCATGCCCAGCAGAAGGGTGAACAGCTGTCGGTCAACGATTTGGCAGCCGATTTTCAGGGGACGGTGGCAGATATCCTGACCGACCACCTGATGCGTGCTGCTCAGTTTACCGGACAGAAGAAGATTGTCATTGCAGGCGGCGTCAGCGCCAACAGCGGACTGCGGCAGGCGCTGCAAACAGCGTGTGCGGACAGAGGATATGAGCTGTACCTGCCGCAGCTGAGCCTGTGCGGGGACAATGCAGCGATGATTGGCTCGCAGGCATACTATGAATATCTGGCAGGGGTGCGCGGGGACCTCTCCTTAAACGGAATTGCCTCGTTGCCCGCTTAAAAGAGCATAAGAATAAAGAAAAACCTCGGTGAATTTTTCACCGAGGTTTTTTGATACCGAAAAGCAGCGATTAGAGTGCGAAGGCATCGTGGATAGCGTTGACTGCCTTTTTGCCCTGCTCTTTTTCAATCAGAACCGAAATTTTGATTTCACTGGTAGAAATCATGCTGATGTTGATGTTGTTTTCGCCCAGTGCTTCGAACATGGTGGCGGCTACACCCGGGTTGGAGAGCATACCAGCACCAACAATGGAAACCTTGGCAACATTGTCGTTAAAGTTGACCTCCTTGCCGCCTACCGTCTGGCAGAAGGCTTCGGCGATCTGCATGGCAGCATCCTTGTGTGCAGTGGAAACGGTAAAGCTGATGTCCTTGGTGCCCTCACGTCCGACCGACTGCAGGATGATGTCTACGTTGATTTTGCTGGCAGCCAGCGCGGAGAAAATTCTGAAAGCGATGCCCGGCTGGTCAGGAACCTCGATGACCGAGATGCGGGTGACGTCGTTGTCGAGAGCGACCCCTTTGATAAGCATTTTTTCCACTTTGCAAACCTCCTTGACAATGGTGCCCGGCACATCGCTGTGGATGCTCGAGCGCACTTCCATCTTAACAGAATATTTTTTCGCCATTTCCACCGAGCGGTTGTGCAAAACATTGGCGCCGCAGGTGGCAAGCTCGAGCATCTCGTCGTAGGTAATCTCGTCGAGCTTGTGGGCATTGGGGACGATGCGCGGGTCGGTGGTGTATACGCCGTCCACATCGGTGTAGATTTCACATTTATCTGCCTTGAGCGCAGCTGCAATAGCGACTGCACTGGTATCGCTGCCGCCGCGTCCGAGGGTGGTGATGTCATCGTAGCGGTTTAAGCCCTGGAAGCCTGCGACGATGACGATGTTTTTCTTGTCCAATTCATTTTGCAGACGCTCGGTGTTAATCTTTTTGATGCGAGCATTGCGGTGGGTGGATTCGGTCAGGAAACCTGCCTGCCAGCCGGTCAGAGAGATGACCGGGTAACCCATCTGCTCGATTGCCATTGCCAGCAGCGACATGGAAATCTGCTCGCCGGTGGAAAGCAGGACATCCATCTCCCGGCTGGAGGGTTTGTCGGTGATCTCTTTGGCTTTGGCAATCAGGTCATCGGTGGTGTCACCCTGTGCGGAAACGACCGCAATGACAGAGTTGCCCTTTGCATAGGTGTCGGTGATGATCTGTGCAACGTGACGCACCCGCTCGACGTTAGCAACAGAGGAACCACCAAATTTTTGAACGATCAGATTCATATCGTTACCTCCGTTTCTGTTCCCTTGTTTGTTTGATTATAATACAAAAAAGCGCATAAATACACCCTTTTGCCGATATTTTTATGGAAATCTACCTTTCGCAGAAAAATATTCGCATTAACAGGAAGATTTTGTGCGGTTTGCTTAAACACGTTACCACAGCAAAGCACAAAAGGGTGCAGAATGCTGCCTTCTCATCCTATGCACCAAGGGCACATAGAGTGGCAGGGCGGGAAAGGGCAAGGGAAAAACAGAGAGTTTATTGCAGCACAAACAGAGTGTTTAATGGGGTGATTCCCTCTGCTTGCAGCTGTGCAAGGATTTCTTGCAGACAGCGGCGGGTCATGGTGGAGGTGACAAGGGCAATTTCGGTTTTGGGCTGGTCGGGTCGGGAGAGTAGCTTGTATTCATCCAATAGCAGGGAAATATATGCCAGCTGCTGCGGGTCGGACAGACGCAGGCGTAGGTAGAAACGAGCAGGAATCTGCTGCCAGTCGAGCAGCTGGCGGTTGCACGCCTCGATACTGCCTGCCTGCCAAAACAGGGTGTCGATGGTGCCGGAGGCTTTGGCGCAGTCGATGACATCGGAGATGACCGCCGAGGCGGTGGGCAGCTTGCCTGCGCCCTTGCCGTAGAACAGCACCTGACCGGTGGCGTCGCCATCTACCAGGATGCCATTGAAAACATCATCCACAGTGGAAAGCTGGCTGTCGTGTGGGACAAACATCGGAGCGACCAATGCAGACAGCTGTTGGGTGTCCGGGTCACGGTGGGCGCGGGCAATCAGCTTGATGACGCCACCCCAGCTGCGGGCGTATTCGACGTCCTCGGGGGTAAGCTCGGTGATGCCCTGACAGTGTACCAGCTGCGGGTACAGCTGGCTGCCAAAGGCAAGGGATGCCAGAATGCAGATTTTGCGGCAGGCATCCAAGCCTTGCACATCGGCAGTAGGGTCTGCTTCAGCGTAGCCCAGCTGCTGTGCCATCTGCAGCGCTTGGGAAAAGCTCATCCCTTCGCGGCTCATCTTAGTTAGGATAAAGTTGGTGGTGCCGTTGAGGATTCCCTGGATGTCGTCCAGTTCATTGGCACCCAGACACTGATGCAGCGGGCGGATGATGGGGATGCCGCCGCCGACGCTGGCTTCAAACAGCAGATTGACCTGGTGCTGGCGGGCAAGTGCGAGCAGCTGAGCGCCCTGTGCGGCAATCAATTCCTTGTTGGCGGTGACCACGCTCTTGTTGTTCTTTAAGCAGGCGGCAATCCACTCGCCCGCAGGATGAAGCCCGCCCATCACCTCCACAACGATGGAGATTTCCGGGTCGTGCAGGATGGTGTCAAAGTCATAGCAGAGCTTGTCCTGCCAGGGCAGTTCGGGACGAGGACGACGCAGGTAAATATATTTGATGTCCAGCGGGCAACCTGCCTTGCGCTGGATGCTCTGACGGTTTTTGTAAAAGACCTCGACCACGCCGGAACCGACCGTTCCGCAGCCAAGTACTGCTATTTTTTTCATAGGGGATGCTCCTTTTAAATTTGAGTGGACCGATAGAGGAATCAGGAAACCTTGCTGACCTGTACGACGCCGTGCAGGTCGCGCAGGCGCTGCATCAGCGGCTGCTCCTCCAAGGTGACATCGGTCATGCGGATGGACACGGTGACAGCGGCGATGCCGTCGGAGGGGATGTTCTGGTTGATGGTCAGGATGTTGGCACCGTACTCCGCCAGGTGGTTGATGACCGAGGACAGCACACCGGGGATGTCCTCCATGGTCAGGTAGAAGGTGACGATGTTGCCCGAGGCATTGGAGTTATATTCCATCACCCGGTCCTTGTACTTGTAAAAAGCGCTGCGGGAGATGTCGGCAAGGCGTACCGCCTCGGAGGAATTGCGTGCTTTGCCGGTGGCAAGATATTTTTTGGCTTCCAGCACCTTTTTAAAGATGTCGGGTGCGATGCTTTCTTCGACCAGCAGATATTTTTCTTCGTTGGACATGATAAGACCTTCCTTTCCGTATAGAGTTCTTAGGACCGGCAGATTGTTTTTTTCCCGAAAACAACTGTTTAAACTATACAGAAAATATACCACGTTGCAGCCCTGCCTGCAAGCCCTGTTTTGTGGGATTTTGCAAAGAATGGGATTTTTGTCCGCCTGAGTGTGTGTCACAGGTGTACAAAGTATCCTTTTTTGAAAAAAGAAAGCCTTTGCAGGTCCGTACAAAAAAAGAAGGGCGGCGGGGTGGAAAGTTGTGAAGAAAACGGTATTTTTATGCGTAGTAGACTTTTTTTACAATCCTGCCTTGCCATACGGGGAGGGAGTTTGCTATAATGTGCTTGGAAAGAAACAGAAAAAGCATCCTTTGTCCCCAAAGCCCTGCGGGGCATTTGTTTTTTTAGGGGGCAAGGGCAGACAACAGAAAACAGGGAGGAATTGTTGATGGGTGGATTTTTTGGCGTAGCAGCAAAGAAGGACTGTGTGTTCGACCTGTTCTTTGGCATCGACTACCACTCTCATCTGGGCACACGCCGCGCAGGTATGGCAGTATACGACCAGGAGAAGGGGTTTGACCGCGCAATCCATAACATTGAAAACGCACCGTTTCGCACCAAGTTTGACCGGGAGGTCAATTCGATGCAGGGCAGTGTAGGAATCGGCTGTATCTCCGACTTTGAGCCGCAGCCGCTGATCGTTCGTTCCCATCACGGAACCTATGCCATCACCACGGTGGGACGCATCAACAATACCGAGGAGCTGGTGCAGGAAATCTACAGCAAAGGGCACACCCATTTTCTGGAGATGAGCGGAGGCGACACCAACCCCACCGAGCTGGTGGCTGCGCTGATTAACCAGAAGGACAACCTGATCGACGGACTGGCGTATGCACAGCAGCGGATCGAAGGTTCGATGACCATTCTGCTGATGACGCCAAAGGGCATCTATGCAGCAAGGGACCGGCTGGGACGTACACCGATCAGCGTGGGCAAAAAGGAAGATGCCTGCTGCGTTTCGCTCGAGAGCTTTGCCTACCGCAACCTGGGCTACCAGGAGGAACGGGAGCTGGGTCCGGGTGAGATTGCCGTTGTTACCCCGGAGGGTGCACAGACGCTGGTGAAGCCGGGCAACAAGATGAAGATTTGTACCTTTATGTGGATTTACTACGGCTACCCGTCCTCCTCTTATGAAGGCATCGGAGTCGAAGAGATGCGCTACCGCTGCGGAGCGATGCTTGCCCGCCGCGACAAGGGTACCATTCAGGTGGATACAGTAGCGGGTGTACCGGATTCCGGTACAGCACACGCCATCGGCTATGCAAATGAGTCGGGGATTCCTTTCTCCCGCCCGTTTATCAAATATACCCCGACCTGGCCGCGCTCTTTTATGCCAAGCATCCAGAGCCAGCGCAACCTGATTGCACGCATGAAGCTGATTGCAGTGCAGGAGCTGATTCGGGGCAAGAGCCTGCTGCTCATCGACGACTCTATCGTTCGTGGCACCCAGCTGCGGGAGACCGGTGAATTTTTGTACGCCAGCGGAGCCAAGGAGGTACACGTCCGTCCTGCCTGCCCGCCGCTGTTCTATGGCTGCAAGTACTTAAACTTCTCCCGTTCGCGCTCGGACATGGATCTGATTACCCGCCGCGTGATGATGGAGCTGGAAAACCAGATCACCCCGGAGCTGCTGAATCGTTATACCGATCCAAACACCGAGGAATATCAGCGGATGCTGGACGTCATCTGCCACAAGCTCAATGTGACCAGCCTGCGCTATCACCGCCTGGACGACATGATTGAATCGGTCGGTCTGCCGCGTGAACAGCTTTGCACCTACTGCTGGGACGGCAAAGAGGACTAAACAGCTTTTATAATACAGACAACAGGGTCAATGCCGCGGCTGCCAAACACAGGTCGAAGGGCTTGACCCTGTTTTTGCATCGGCGTCAGGATTTTGGAGAAGTTTAGGGAGATAGACATGAAATGTTTACAAATATCCTTTATGATTATCATAGAATGATTTTTCTGACGGCAAAACGGAAAGGGATGGTCAAATGAAACAGCGCAGCGCAGAGATTCTGTGCATCGGCACCGAACTTCTGATGGGAGATATTATCAACACAAACGCCGCTTATCTGGCAAAGGAGTTGGCAGGACTGGGCATCAACCTCTACCATCAAAGTGTGGTGGGGGATAACCCCGAGCGGCTGCGGCAGTCGTTGCAGCTGGCGCTAAAGCGGGCAGACATTGTCATCACCACCGGCGGGCTGGGTCCGACCTATGACGACCTGAGCAAGGAGACCATCGCAGCCTGCTTTGGCAGAACGCTTGTGATGGACGAGGATTCGCTGACACGCATCCAGGCGCATTTTCTGCGTTTAGGCAGGGAGATGACCGACAATAATAAAAAGCAGGCGATGATGCCGCAGGGCTGTATCATCTTTCAAAATGAAAATGGGACAGCACCAGGCTGTGCAATCGAAGGAAGCGGCGAGCTGGAAGGCAAGACTGCCATCATGCTGCCGGGTCCGCCGCGGGAGATGAAGCCGATGTTTGAGCAGCAGGTCAAACCCTATCTGCTCAAGGACAGCGACACCAGGCTGGTCTCCCACACCATGCACTTTTTTGGGATTGGAGAGTCGATGCTGGAGGATAGATTGCGCAGTTTGATGGAAAAGAGCCTGAACCCTACGGTGGCACCCTATGCCAAGACCGGCGAGGTACAGCTGCGGGTGACCGCAAGGGTGAAAGACGGCGAGGACCCGAACGCCCTGCTCGAGCCGGTGATGGAGCAGATTCGGCAGACAGTGGGCGAATTTTTGTACGGGGTGGACGTCGGTGACCTGCAAACAGCGGTGGTACGGCTGCTGACCGAAAAAGAGCGGAAGGTAGCGGTGGCAGAAAGCTGCACAGGCGGTTATCTTGCCAAGCGCATCACCGATGTCAGCGGCTCGTCGAAGGTGTTTGAGTGCGGGGTATGCAGCTATTCCAATCGCATCAAGCATCAGCTGTTGGGTGTCAGTGAACAGACATTGGCGGAGTACGGAGCTATCTCGGAGCAGACGGCAGCGCAGATGGCATCGGGTGTGCGAAATTTGTCAGGAGCAGACATCGGCATCTCGGTGACCGGCAATGCAGGACCGACCGCCGACGAAGGCAAGGAGGTGGGTCTTGTGTACATCGGGGTGGACAGCCCGAAGCTGACCCATGTCTTTACCCTGCATGTCAACCGCAGGGACCAGGATGCCAGGGAGACCATCCGCTATCTGGCGTCCTCGCACGCGCTGAGCCTGATTTTGAAAGCCGCACAACGGCTGTAAGAAAGAAAACCAAAACAAGGGCAGAGGGGGGAAGGAATGAAACCGATCTCAAGACCGGTGAGAAGAGGGTTGATCCTCTTCTTTCTGACGGTGGCGCTGGCAAGCATCCTCCACCTTGCTTTGTGGGCGATGCAGTCCTACCAAAGCGGCAAGGTACAGGACGGGCTGGAGCAGCTGTACCACCAGGGCGGGCTGACCATCGGACAATCCGACCCGAATCAGGAGGTACAGGAAGAGGCATCAACCGAAGGCGCAGAGGACAATGCGGGAGGGACCTCTACGGAAGACGCCAATGCAGGCATCTCCTTTGAACCGGTGATGCTGCCGGAGTACCGCAAGCTGTATGAGATAAACAGCGACATCGTGGGATGGCTGAACATCGGCGACGGGCTGCTGAGCACACCGGTGATGCAGCGGGACAATGAATATTATCTGACCCACGACTTTTATGGCGAAGAGGATAAGCACGGGCAGGTGTTTTTGGACAAGGGCAATTCCCCGCAGCTGACCGACGACAACACCATCCTGTACGGGCACAACATCACCAGCGACCGCAGTATGTTCAACATCCTGACCCGCTATAAGGACACCGAATTTGCTGCGGAGCATCCGGTCATTCAGCTCAACACCCTGTACAATCGCTATCAGTATGCGGTGGCAGCGGTGTACATCGTCTCCACCCGACCGGAGCATGGGGAGCTGTTTGACTACATCAGCTATCTAAAGTTCAGCACCCGCGATGCCAAGCAGGCGTATATTGCCCAGATTCAAAAGCGGTCGCTGATTGATACCGGCGTCAAGATGACAGCTGACGACCGGCTGCTGACCCTGTCCACCTGCACCTATGAATTTGCCGATGCGCGGCTGGTGGTGGTGGCACGACAGCTGCGGGAGGGGGAGAGTGCCGAGGACTTTGGCAAGCAGGTAGTTAAGCGGGAAAACCCGGTGATGCCGCAAATCTGGAACGAGCTGTTTGGATAAAGAAAAGGGTTAGAAATACAGCTTAACAGCAAGGTTGTTAAGTCTGAAAAGGAGAGAAGGTTATGAGCAGACTTTGTTATCAAGGGGAGCAGTTTTTGCTGGATCAAAAGCCGTTTCGGATTTTGTCCGGCACCATCCACTATTTTCGGGTGACGCCCGACTATTGGGAGGACCGCTTAAAGAAGCTGCGTGCCTGCGGCTTCAATGCGGTGGAGACCTACACCTGCTGGAACCTGCACGAGCGGCAGGAGGGCAGGTTTGACTTTTCCGGCGGGCTGGATGTGGCTCGCTTTGTGCAGACGGCACAGAAGCTGGGATTGTATGTCATCCTGCGCCCGGGACCGTACATCTGCGCGGAGATGGACTTTGGCGGGCTGCCGTCCTGGCTGTTAAACCGACCGGGTCTTGCCCTGCGCTGCAACAATCCGCTGTTTTTGCAGAAGGTGGCAGCCTACTACAAGCAGCTGTTTGACCGCCTGCGCCCATATCTGGGAGAAAACGGCGGCAACATCATCGCAGTGCAGGTGGAAAATGAGTACGGCAGCTACGGCAACGACAAGGATTACCTGCGGGCGGTGGCGCAAATCTATCGGGACAACGGGGTCAACGAGTTCTTCTTTACCTCCGATGGACCCAATCAGCTGATGCTGGGCGGCGGAAGCCTGCCGGAGTATCTGGCGACAGCAAACTTTGGCAGCCGCGGCAAGGAGCATTTTGACACCCTGCGCCGGTTTGCGCCCGAACGACCGGTGATGTGTACCGAGTTCTGGAACGGGTGGTTTGACCACTGGTACGAGCAGCACCACCGCAGAGAAAGTGACGAGACCGCAGGGCAGCTGGAGCAGATGCTGCGCGATGGCGGTTCGGTCAATCTGTATATGTTCCACGGGGGAAGCAACTTCGGCTTTACCAACGGAGCCAACCACGACGGCTGCTATCAGCCGACGGTGACCAGCTATGACTACGACTGCCCGGTGAGCGAGTGCGGAGATTTGACCGAAAAATATTTTGCCATCAAGCGGGTGGCAGAGCAGTATATGGGCAAGGCACCTGATTTGCAGGTGGGAAATCTGCCAAAGCATGACTACGGCAGGGTGCAGCTGACACAGCAGACGCCGCTGTTTGCCCACCTGCCGCAGCCGGTGGAGAGCGCAAGCACCCTGACGATGGAGCAGCTGGAACAGGATTTTGGTTTTGTGCTGTATGAAACGGTACTGCACGGACCCTTTGAGCGCAGTGAGCTGACCATCGACGGGCTGCACGACCGGGCGCTGATCTATGTGGACGGCAAGCTGGCAGGGATTCAGGAGCGGACCGGACGCAGGAACGATGCAATCTACCTGGAGCTGGAGGCAGGACAGACAGCGGTGCTGCGCATTTTAGTAGAGAATATGGGACGCATCAACTACGGACCAAAGCTGCTCGACTGCAAGGGCATCCTGCGTGGGGTCAAGCTGGGATGTCAGTATCAGTTTGGCTGGAAGCATTATTCTCTGCCCTGCGACTGCCCGCCGCAGCAGGGATATGAGCCGGTCGGTGCCGGTGCAGATGCGCCGCTCTTTTTAAAGGGCAGCTTTACGGTGCAGCAGCGGCAGGACACCTTTGTGCGGCTGGACGGCTTTACCAAGGGCAACGTCTACATCAACGGCTTTCACCTGGGCAGATACTGGAATCCGGCAGGCCCGCAGAAGACCCTCTATCTGCCGGCTCCGCTGCTGCGTGAGGGAGAAAACGAGCTGGCAGTGCTGGAGCTGGAGGGAATCGACGGTCCGGCGCAGGTACATTTGACCGACTGCGAGGATTTGGGATAAAAAATTTTAAAAAACTTTCCCAAAACCCTTGACAAAACTTTTTTTAGATGTTATTATAGTAAAGCTGATTGTGATACAGATTCCATCAGCAGAACAATAGCATCTGCGCTTGTAGCTCAGCTGGATAGAGTGACTGGCTACGAACCAGTAGGTCGGGGGTTCGAGTCCCTCCAAGCGCGCCAAGCAAAAAAGACATCACAAAATGTGATGTCTTTTTTGTTGTCTCAGGAGGGACAAGTCGTCTATCCTTCCTCCATTTCAAAAGAGCTAAAAAAGCACTGCGTATTGCAGTGCTTTTTCTTTTTTTACTGCTATTGAAACTTTGAGTTTCTCTCATTTTTCAACTGCTCACAATCCCCCACTTTTCTGCAAATCAAAAACTACACCCGCTTTCTTTGACCACAGACAAAAATCTCATCCAAGGGCACCCGCTGTGGTGTCCTTTTTGATTCTTACACAAAAATCCTATCACAATTTCGTCTTTCAAAATCTTTCTATAATACGGTAGACAATTTTTTCCATTTAATGGTATAATGAAGAAAAAGGCCATGAAAGGAGATCTTACCATGAAAGCTTACAATATCGGGCTTTTTATCAAAAAGAAGCGGGAGGAGCAACACATCCGTCAGGAAGATCTCTGTCGTGGCATCTGTGACAAATCCACCCTTTCCCGCATTGAACGTGGAAAACAGGAACCTTCTTCTGGGATACTGGGTGTTTTGTTGCAGCGTTTGGGAATCAACGAGGATCAGCTTGCGGTTCTGCTGGGACCAAAAGATTTTGAGATTTCCGACCTGCAAAAGGAGATTGTCGCCCTCAATTCCCAAAGAGAATACGAAAAAGCGGCAGAAAAAATCCGCAGGCTCGAACAGTTGGTCGAACCTACGGATAAAATCACGCAGCAATTTATTTTGCGATGCAAGGCGCTGGCATATTTCCCTGAGGATTATCCCGCCTCGCGTGACCTGCTTTTTCAGGCACTTTCCCTCACCCTGCCGGACTTTGATTTTGACCACATCTCCGACTACCTGTTGGGCATCGAGGAAATCAAGATCTTGAACCAACTAGCGAACAGCTACTCCGAAGCTGGGGATCGCCGTTTTGCCATACACATCTATCGTCAGCTCTTTGAGGATTCCCGTAAAGAACTTTTTAATTCAGAAGCAAAAGTTTCTTTATTTACAATGCTTTCCTATAATTATTCCAGGCTGCTTGGCTTAGAAAGAAGATATGAAGAGGAAATTGAAATCGCTACACTTGGTCAACAGGCATGCATTAAATATAACAAATGTCAATTACTTGGTGGTCTTCTTCTAAATATCGCTTGTGCTTTACATGAATTAGGAAAAACTGAAGAGTGTAAGCTTAAATTAACTGATTCTTTTTACGCTTATCACTTAATACAAGATTGCGACAGCTGTAAACTTATCACTGATTATGCTGAAAAAATTGGGATCAAACTATTTTAAGCTACATCCCCTGCTGGACCATTAATATGAGTTGGTTCAATTTCTGGCAGATTTTCGTTGCCTTCTTCTCCTTCACCTTCACCCTGTTCTACGGTTGGTGGGGTGGTTGGTTCTTCTGCAAAGCACATCTGTGGTACTGCTGCAAACAGGGTCAGAGCTGCCAGCAGAGTAATGAATAATTTTTTCATAATAATACATCCTTTCCAAAATTCGAGTTTTTTCGACTCCGTACCCTTTAATCATAATATCGTTTTGAATCCTTTGTGATTTTGTTATACATGAAGATACCTGCCGCAGCGACTGCAGCTGCAATCACAACTGCGATGATAATAATTTTTGTCTTTCCGCCGCCCTCATCGTTGTCGTAATCATCATCATATTCGTCATCGTCGAAGAATTCATCATCATCGTATTCATCGTCTCCGTCGTCTAACTTCATGATACTTAAGAACTTATCTAATACTCCCATTTTTAATAAATCTCCTATCTTCCGTTTATACTTGATGAGTATAGTCTCGTGCTCCGAAGATTCCGGTACCAACACGGACCATGGTAGCTCCTTCTTCTATGGCTACCTGATAGTCATTTGTCATACCCATAGAAAGAATACTCATAGTAATATTATCAATGTTTTTCTTTGCGATGTCAACAGATAATTTGCGTAAATTGGCAAAAACAGGGCGATTATCTTCAGGATTTTCTACAAATGGAGCAATTGTCATAAGACCTTTTACACGGATATGTGAAAATTTTGATATCTGCTCTACGAATGCAGGAACTTCTTCCGGCATAAGTCCGAACTTACTTTCTTCTTTCGCAACATTCACTTCGATCAGTATATTGGCTGTAACGTTATGTTTTTCTGCTTCTTTATCAATTGTTTCAGCTAATCGGACAGAATCCACAGAATGAATAAGATCTACTTTATCAATAATATATTTGACCTTATTACGCTGCATATGACCGATCATATGCCAGTGGATGTCTTTTGGCAGAACTTCATATTTGGAAGCGAGTTCCTGTGCTTTGTTCTCTCCATTGATACGAACACCCAGATCATATGCTTCCTGCAGCATCTCTACAGGTTTTGTTTTGCTTACTGCGATCAACGTAACCTCTTCTCTCTTACGGCCGGCGCGGTCGCATGCAGCGTATACGCCAGACGTGACGCGCCATGCCGCCGCCGTGCCGAGCGCGATGGCGAA
>OGXK01000448.1_pt1 | contig 21345 bp, 32 predicted proteins | sample 1576261 | NCBI WGS metagenome assembly OGXK01 (sample SAMEA3541581, study PRJEB24748) | human gut metagenome | biome: human gut; feature: human-associated habitat; material: faeces | place: China | collected 2012 | reverse complement strand
TTTGGTTTTGTGCTATTGTGCTCGTTATTATTTGGAGTACAATTCGACGATGAGCCTAGAACCCGCTAAAATAAGCCATTTTATGAGAAAGAGGCAAAAAGCGGGCAAAAATTATTCCAGATCAAAAATATTTTGGATGTTTTGCGCAGCATTTCGGCGCATTTCTTCACTGTAATGGACATACTTTTTGATGACCGTTTCGACGGTATCCCCTAACAATGCGGCGACCGTTTTTATGTCAACGCCCCTCGCCAGCAATGTAGTTGCATACGTATGCCGTAAGACATGAATCGAGGTATCCGGAAGGACTTTCTTTATGTGATGGTTTATGATATTTGTCTCGCTGTTTTTTAAATAAAAGATTCGCCCATCCGGGGCTACTGGGAATTTCGCTTCTTTATATTCTGTCAGGATTCTTTGCAGCGTGATAGGCATAGGAATCGTCCTTTTAGAATTCGATGTCTTTAGTTTCCCTAACTTATATTCGTATGTCTTTTCAGCTGTCCGAAATCTTTTAAATTGGCGGATAACCTTTAATTCCTTTTTGTCTAAGTCAATGGAGGCCCATGTCAGCCCGGCAATTTCGCCATAACGCAGTCCGGCATAATATCCCACCGCAGCCATCACAGAAAGCATGTACTGATTTTCATGCAAGTATGCATATAAGCAATTGAATTCCTTGGTGGAAATCGTCTGGATTTCTTCTTCATTGATTTCTGGGTAAACGATTCCGTCCATAGGGGACTTTCGCAATAATTCGTAAAATGTGATCGCGTGGCGGATCATTACTTTGAATTTGCTCATGTATAGCTCAACCGTGGATGCGGAAAGCTTGGATTCGTTTACGCAGTTCTGGATATAAGCCCGTGTAAGGTCTGGTAAAGGAATATTACATAAATCCGAAAAGGCAGCTATTGCGTTTTCATAAACATCTATAGATCCATCCGAAAGCTGCTTTTTCTTATCTATTTGGTAAATGGCCCAAAATTGTTTCAATGTGATATTTTGCATAAGAGGGTCGGCGGGTGTCGGGACATAGTTTTCCGCTATTTCTTTTAATAGCTTTTCCCCGGCAGCTTTGGCAAGGCTTTTCTGTGAGAAGCCCTGCTTTGACTTCTGTTTCCATTTTCCGTCAGCCTTATACGACAGGATAACCTGCCAGCCGGTAGATTTTTTCCGATAATGGAAAGCATGGGGAATCATATCGTCCATGACCTTCACCTCCTCACAAAATAAAACAAGTGTTCGCCTATTGGCGTCTAAATTTTCCCCTGCCTGCAAAACGGGCAGGGGATTTTTGCGTATCATATGTAAAAAATGCTGATTTTTACATAATTACATGCCTGAGATGGTAAAAACGGCCATTTTTACCATCTGAACCTGTAAGAATTTTTTAATGGTTGCAAATGCAGAAAAATATAGAATTAAATGCAGATAATGGGATTATTCTGCATTTATCGTCTTAAAGTGAACGATAAATGGAACGATAAAGCGCGCTTTGAACAGCTTCCAAATTGGAAATAGTTGCGGTTCCCGGCAGTTGTTGCATTTTTTGCAACAACCACTTTTTATATCTCCGGCTCATCGGAAGGTTCCGGCAGCTTTTTAGGTTCATCTTCGGTATTCGTCATATCTGAAGATTCCACAAAATGAGTATGTTTTACTCTCCAGCCGGTCATTTTGTTGAACAGCCAAAAGCCATAGATGCCAAAGGTAATAATGGTGAAGAACCACCATTTGATATAGCTGCCGAATAGTTGCAGTCCTGTTCCATCGAAGTATAGTTGTCTGCCGTCAATGAAGGTATTCCGGCATATCCAGCGTTGGAATATGACGGATCCCCACGGATAGGCGAGGCCCAACGTACATACGGTTATTAAAAATGCGAGTAGGCCATACCCGATAAAGCCGAATATAGAACCTGTAAATTTGGATTCGTTTGAGAAAATCATATTTTATCACCTTTTTAGAATAAGCCACCTAAACCGCTGAGGACAGCCCCGGCAATTCGATTATTCCGCTCTCTGCGTTTTTCCGATTCTGCTTTTTCTTCGGCTTCCTTCTTTTTCTTTTCTTGTTCTTTCAGCCGTTCTTCTTGCTGGGCTTTATACTCGGCAAGTTTGGCGTCACGACCAGCAAGGATAGCAGAAGTATTTTTCACGGCTTCTCCCAATGTATCGGGACGAATTTCTATGGTTTTGGTTTCTGGTATTTCTATGTATGTAGAATCATTATCATAAAAATATTTTATAGTGTTAGAATGGCAAAGGGTATTACGAGCATAGTTTATGGAAACCTTTGATACGTAATAGCACCTATCAGCCGGGTATGCTGATGTCACGTAAAACATTGCTGTATCAGTAGACGGATTATATTCTAAAGATTTTGTGTTAATGTACATTGTAACGGTACTGTTGGAAGTAACCCAATACAGGTTAGGGTTTTTACTAAAGTCTTGGGCCACTGATATGTTAAAAAACATGAAAACAGCACATAGAATAAAGAAAATTCGCTTAATCATTATCATCATCCTATCTTTTACGCACCTACCAGCGTAGGTAAAGTTTTTTATTGCTAGTTATCTTTTGGCAATAACGAATTTAAACGAGCAATTAAAGCATCAGATAAGTTATAGATATCATCGACCGTTTCAAAGTCATAACGTGTACTTTCCTCTCCATTTTTTATGATTACATATTTAGCGCGTTCTTTAATATAGATACGGCAAATCCATTTTGTTGTTTTATTATCCAAATTTATAGCGAAATATGTTTCTTTGTCGGTATATGTTATTCTATCTGGCGGTACTTGAGTTCTCAAAATAGATTTAACTACATAGAAGGAATCAAGTTCTTCTTGAGTTGTTATGATCTTAGATACAGGGGCATCATCTGTATCGGAATCAGAGGTGATAGAATTTGATTGAGATGTCGCTGGGGTAGTATCCGTTTCGGAATCCTCATTTTTAGCTAAGGCATTTTTTAGACGATCATTAATCATTTCTGTTATGACCAAACTGATGGAGCGTTTTACAAGCGGCTGATATTTTTCTACAATGCTTTGTGTTTTTACGCCTTCATATACACCTCGATTTAGAATCAGGCGGACGAGATCGTCACTTGGATTTGCAAATTCATCTTTAAGAATTTGTCGTATTTGACCCATATATTTCAATTCTGCGGCAGAATCAAAAATTTCGTCTTTATCAAAGTTTTCCTTTGTGAATTTTTGTAGCTCTTGGATTTGGTAGTCCTTTAAGTTCAATAAGTTGATTTCAAGGAAAGGCGCTTCGTCCATTTTGTTGGTTTCTTCAATATCCGTATAAAAACGATATATGATACCATTGGTTAAAATAGCGAATTTGGCGTCAGTTGTTCCAAAATATCTGAAGAGTTGGGAATCATGCTTATCTAAGTTTTCAGAAATACTTTTGCACTCAACAAGTATCATAGGGCTATTGTTGATTAAGATTGCATAGTCTACCTTTTCGCCTTTTTTTATTCCAACATCGGCAGTAAATTCCGGTACAAATTCATTGGGATTAAAAATGTCATAGCCCATAGCTTGGAAGAAGGGCATAATTAAAGAGGTTTTTGTTGCTTCCTCGGTTGAAATATTATCTTTCAAGCTTTCAATTCTGCTTTTAAATGAAGTTATTTTTTCCTCGAATGTCATAATATCCGCCGCCTTTATTTAAAATTTATTTTTCCCTCTCAACTCGACTACCTCGCCCAGTATCTGGACAGGTAGTTTTTCTATTTCATCGTTCGTGTAGAAGTGGGGTTCGTATACGCTGATGTTGTTGGCAATAAGCGTAATACCGTTTTCCTGCTTTTTTACACGCTTGAGCGTGGCCTCGTTGCCATTGATGAGGACAACCGCAACTTTGCCGGATTCTACATCTGCCTGCCGCTTTACGATGACGACATCGCCTTCCAATATGCGCGGTTCCATTGAATGGCCCTTGACTTTAAGACCGAAAAATTCGCCCGTTGCGGCCATTTCTCGTGGGATTTCTTCCCAGTCTATAATATCTTGTATAGCGTCAACAGGAATCCCAGCAACAATGCTTCCCAAAACAGGAATTTTTGCCCCTTGTTGTTTTTTATCACGAGCTAAAGAATCTATAATTTCTGATTGTTCCTTTATGATACTTTCCATTTTTTTTATATCTATATAATTCGATAAATCAGATAAGGATTCAACGCCGTCAGGCATTTTTAAACCATCCTGATGTATTTGCTTTATAAACTTGTCAAACCATTCTTTTTGCTCTGAGTCGGTCAATTTAATTGCAGATCCTCCACACATGTCAAATAATTGCGAAGAACTTATTTTCATTGCTTTGGCAATTGCGTTGATTGTTCGCGTTGTTGGGATTATTTCTTTTCCAGTTCCGGGATTTGTTCCTTTTTCTAACATGCCAATATAAGCTTTACTTAATCCTGACATTCGGGAAAAATCTGCTAAAGAAAGGTCGTGCTTAATTCTATAAGCTTTGATAATATTGCCTAATCTGACATAATTGTTTAATTTCATATTTATATCCTCCATAACCATTATATATTTGTAAAATATACTTGACAATAAATAAAACGTCTAATATAATAGACGATAGAAAGGAGGGAATTATAATGTACAAGGTAAAAGAGGCTAGAGAAAAAATTAATATGAGTATCTCTGAATTATCGAAAAAATCTAAAGTATCTCGTGCTACCATATCTAAAATTGAAAATGCTGACGATTATGTTACGACAACCAAAACATTAGAAGCATTAGCTAATGTTTTGAATTGTGACATATCAGATATTTATTGCCCTTAGCGTCTAATATATTAGTCGATATTCTAACGGTGCATGTAAATAGGAGGAGGCACGACAATGAAAACGTCAAAACGATTGCAGTTAAAGCTTAAACATGCCGAACTCGTGAAAGCCGGAAAGTACGAAGTGGCTTGGAAGCTGTTTAGCTTGCTGAAAAGAGGGGCCATTATATTAGGCTCTGGCAACGAAGCAAGTTGCGAAGCAGATAAGATTCTGGAAAAGCTGGGCGTACCTTTTAAGGTAAACCGCCGCTGGGGAACCGTAACGTACAACTTGTGAGGGGAGGTGTATTGAGATGGTAAGCCCGCAGGAATTACAGGAAATGAGAGAACTTAATAACGTTGCGAAACAGGCTGCATTACGTCATTTATCCGCAGCTCTGGTTCATGACCTTAAGTATTTTAATTTTGAACTCATCAATAACGGCAACACGGTAAAGATTACCGAAGCCGGAAACGACGAGGAGAATAATTTCCTTCTATGCAACGTTGCCGGTGACAACATCCCCGCGATGCTGTACGACGTGCTCAAACAGGGCAGGGAGTGGTTATTTTAGGAGGTATTTATGGAAAAGCTGGCGTACAGCCGGGAAGACCTTATGAAGCTTTTCCAATGCGGGCCGACGTCAATCTGGCGAATGGAACAAGACGGACGGCTCAAAAAGCTAAACAGCATTCCCGGCTGCATGTACCGGGCAAAAGAAGTCTTTGAACTTCTGGAGCTTGGCCCGGACTATGAACAGCGGTCGCCGTTTGCGTGGCGGCGGCTGGAAAATGAGAATAAGGAGCTGAAGGCCGAGGTCGCCGCCCTCAAGATGCGGCTTTCGCGAATCTCGGCCATGGCGTTGGGCACATTGCCCATCAGCGATGAAGGGAGGGAAGGAGCATGAAAACGGATGAACGGCGTAATTGGCGGGGCATTACTTGCCACGATGCAGCAAGTTACCGGCAAGTTAAGCCGATACGCTGGAAAAGGTGCATGGCTGCTACACTGGCGGCCACCTTGGCCGTCGGTATGCTGGCCGGTTGGGTGGCAACGCAGCAAGTTACGCCGCCCGCGGTCTACACGGTGCAGGCCGGGGACACGCTTTGGAGCATTGCCGAGCGGTTCGCCACGGAAGACGTCGACCTGCGGGAAGCCTACTGGCAGATCATGCAGGACAATGGCCTGAATACCGACGGCGTGATACAGCCGGGGCAGCAGCTCGTCATTTACCGTTACTAAAAACGGCGGCCACAATTTTAGTTTACGGAAAAGGGGGTGAAAGTCTATGAGTTCAGTATTCACACGATTGGCCATTCAGGCCCGGCATAACGCAGGGCTGACGCAGGAGGCCGCAGCCGAGCGTATCGGCGTCGCCCTTCGGACGATCGCCCACTACGAAGCGGGCCGCATTCCGGCCGACGACATCGTCGCCCGCATGATGCAGGTGTACCGGGCTTCGTACCTTGGGTATGCATACTTGTCGCAGGAATCGGAAGTCGGCCGGGCATTATTGCCGCAGATTGCGAACGTCAGCGGCATCGCTTCCGGGGCCATGCAGATCCGCGTAGCCATCAAAAAAGCGGTCAAGATGTATGACCGCTTGGAAGAAATCTGCTGCGACGACGTCATCAGCCGAGACGAGCAACGGGACTATGAACGTTGCTGGTCGGAACTCGACAATCTCATGGCCAGCGTTACGGCCATGAAATTTAGTCCGAGAAAAGGAAAAAGCCCCGCGGGGGCAACCGCAGGGCTTTCAGAGAGAATTAACTTTTGAAAACGTTTTCGTAGTCATTATATCACAACTGCGAGAACGACGAAAGGAGAGAGTTTTTCGAATGGTCACACAAACAAGAGATTTGAAAGAATTTGTGAAGGCGTTTAATACGAGCCGGAAGCTGGGCGACGTCGTCAGCCGGATGACAACGGTCGCTTATGACGGCAGCTATGGCCGGAGAGCCTTCTACCTTCATCCGCTGCCGCGGCTGACGAAATCGAAATTCCAGTTCTACATCAGTCAGGACCCGGCGAAGAAGGGCGAGGCGCCGACGTGGTCGCTGGCCATGATGAGCGGCGGCAAGGTCGATCTCGAGACGAAAGAGTCCGGGCTTGATGAGGACACGGTATTGCGCCGGATTCTGGAAATTATCAAGAGAGAGGAGAATTAACGATGGAAAAATTGGCAACCATTCATGCCGAACTTACAGATGAAGGGGTAACGGTTAAGATCTCAGGGGAAGCTCCGGCTGTAGTGGCAGTTATAGGTCAAATTATTGTGCAGGGAATGAACTGCTTAAAGAATGACGATCGCAATGCTTTGCAAGGCATATGCGCAATTTGTCTAAAAGATGATGCGAAAGGGTATGAATTTATCACAAAAGAATTAGCGGCAGAAGTTGCAAGCATATTGCTCTCAAAAAGGAGTGGTTCTCGTGAATGCTAAATTAATCATGACAGTTGAACAGATGAAATGCCGCGACATCTGGCGGCAGACGCGGAACCTTGGGATCGGCGGCTCCGACGCCGGCGCTATCATGGGCATGAACCCGTGGAAAAGCAAATATCAGCTCTGGTTGGAAAAGACCGGACAGGCGGAGCCGGAAGACATATCCGGAAAAGAATCGGTCTACTGGGGCACGGTCTTAGAGGCGCCCGTCGCTGACCGCTTCGCCGAACTCACCGGGAAAAAGATTCGCCGGGCGGGCATGATGCAGAATATCAAAGACCCGTGGATGTTGGCCAACGTCGACCGGCTGATCGTCGGCGAGAAGGCCGGGCTGGAATGCAAGTGCACGAACGCTTTTTCGGTCAAGGACTGGAAAGAGGACAATTTGCCTGATAGCTATTACTGGCAGTGCCAGCACTACATGATGACGACGGGCCTGCCGGTCTGGTACATCGCCGTCCTGATCGGCGGCAACAGCTTCGACTATAAGGCCGTTCCCCGGCACGACGACGACATCAAGGCCTTGTACGAGGCCGAGGCGGAATTCTGGCTGAAGAATGTCAAAGAGGGCGTGATGCCGGATATTGACGGCAGCGAATCGACGGCAAAGGCCATTGAAAAGCAGTTTGCCGGAAATAAATCCGACCCGATCGAACTGCCGAGCGAAGCGGCGGACATTTTACAGCTCCTTCATAATTTCAAGCAACAGGAAAAAGACGTTAAGGCTGCCATTCAGGAGCAGGAGAATAAGCTATGCGCCATGATGGGCGACTATGAAGTCGGCTTCATCGGCGATCAGAAAATCACTTGGAAATGGCAGGACGGCCGAATTACCGTTGATAGTAAAAAATTGAAAAAGGATTTCCCGGAAATCTATGCGCAGGTCACAAAACAGGGAAAGCCGTCGCGGAGGCTCCGGGCTTAGGAGGTCACAATGAAGGTCATCATCAACATGTCCGGCGAGCCGGACGAAATCATGGCACTGTTCCGGGAAGTCTCCGGGACAGACATCAAAGAGAATGTTGTTAGTGAAATACCTTCTCAAAAAAACGAGCGGGACGGCCTAAGAAGACCGTAACGACGGAAGAGAAGGACGACATTGACAAGGAAATAGAATCTAAGATTTTCGGATAAGAAGGCGGGCTGATCATTTTCGCGAGTTGGCGAAAATGATCGGCTTATAAGGAGGAATAGACATGGCAACAACAAAGGGCGGGCTGGCCGCCGCAAAGAGAGCGCAGGAAACCGCGATTCAGGCTAAGGCTGGAAATACGGTAGCTTCAATGTTTAACGCAATGCTTAGTAAGGACGGCTACCAAAAACGATTTGAGGAACTGCTCGGGAATAGAGCACCGCAATTTATCGGGTCTTTAGCCACGATGATTTCGGACGATTCGAACATGATGCAGGTTTTCCATGACGCACCGGCAACGATTATCAAGGCAGCATTGAGAGCTGCCGCCTATAATCTTCCCATCGATCCGGCATTAGGGCAGGCGTATATCGTTCCCTTCAAAAACAAGAAAAAAGACGGCAGCTATAAAATGGAGGCCACCTTTATTTTGGGCTATAAAGGGATGTATCAGCTGGCCGTTCGGACAGGCGTTTATGCCAACATCAACGTCGTGGATGTGCGGGAGGGCGAATTAAAGCGCTGGAACCGTTTAACGGAAGAAATTGACATTCAGTTTATTGAAGACGACGAAGAACGGGAAAAGCTGCCGATCATTGGGTACTGCGGGTATTTTCGCCTGACGAATGGGATGGAAAAAACAATCTACATGACTAAGAAGCAGATTGAGGCCCATGAAAAGAAATTCCGCAAAGGCCAATACATGAGCAAAGGCTGGCGGGATGATGCGGAAGCTATGTCCGCAAAAACCGTATTACGCCGATTGCTGGGTAAATGGGGGCTGTTGTCAATCGAATATCAAGGGAATGATCCGGCAGTCTTAAATGCGGCGTCTGCGATTGCGTCGGGCCGTTTTGATGACGAAGACTTACCTTCCACGATTGACGTAGACGCCGACGCTGTACCGGACGAGCTGCCACCGGCAAGCCCGGGGGCTAAAGTAGATATGACGACCGGCGAAATACTTCAACCGCAGGAGCAGCCGATGAGCGAGGACGATCGAATTCTGGAAGACTCACTGAACATATAGGAGGACGAAGTTCACGAAATCTTAAAGCAAATCGAAAATTTAACATAACAGCGTCAGCCGCCGGAGGGGAGACGCCTTCCGGCACTGGCAGTATTGGGAAAAGGAGAGAATTGACATGACAGAAAAGGAATATTTGGAAAACATTAAGGATGCTTTTGGGCAGATTGTAGATCAGCGCATTGAACGCAAAGGAATTTCAGACTTGCTGTTCTGGTTGGAAAACGAAACGGATTTCTTTACAGCTCCGGCAAGCACGCGCTTTCATGGTGCGTATGCGGGCGGCCTGGCGATGCATAGCATTCACGTATGCCAGCGCCTCATTCAGTTATGCCGGACATACAACATTGGGAACAAGGTATCTATTGCCATCGTGTCGCTGTTTCATGACGTATGCAAGGCCAATTTTTACGGCGTCGAAATGCGGAACCGAAAGAATGAAGAAACGGGACGCTGGGAAAAGGTACCTTTTTACACGATTCAAGACCAATTCCCGGCGGGGCACGGCGAAAAGTCGGTCATGCTGATCCAGCGGTTCATGCCGTTGACAAACGAGGAAATCATGGCCATCAACTGGCATATGGGATTCTCCGACGCCCGGGCGCAGGGCTACGCCGGCATGAACGCCGTGAGCGCTGCCTTTGAAAAGTATCCGCTGGCCCTGCTGCTGCACTTTGCAGACATGCAGGCAACGTATTGGGATGAAAAGACGCAAGAGGAGGAATAAATCATGAGTGAAGTATTACAAGGAATGAATATCAAATCGGTCAAATACCTGCATTCGTCGGACAAGGATAAGATAGTTGTCAGTTTTGAAAAGAACGTCAACGGCAACACAGCCGAAATCAAGGCGACCTATTCCGAGCCGCCCCGGCCAGAGTTTGCCGAAGCTTTCGAAGCCTTGCGATCGGATTGTGCGGAAATATTTGAATTTGATGATGTTATGAAAGCAAAAATTGTTCCGTATTCTATCTCGTCGGTCAGAACGACGAAGGACGGCGCGCTGCAAGCGATTATTTCGGTCAAGCTCTACATCAGCCATTACAATAGCTTTTCAGCCCTGAATACGCCGATGTTGGTTGAAATGACCGACGAAAATTCTGACACCGTTACCAACGCCTTCCCTGCGGGCACGGCCGATAAGATCCGCAAAGTATTGTCCGAGGCGTATATGTATATTACCGGCAAGCGGGCCCAGATGAGCCTGTTTGAGGATGAGGAAGACGATGACCTTTCTGGCGGCGCCGACAATATGGCTCCTGCTTCCGGCGTGCACACGGAAACGGCACGCAGCGAACGGATCGCGGCCGCCTCTACAGAAAATAAAGCGGTTTTTAATTAATTTGAGGGATATAAGACCTTGAAATTCCCTGAGTGGAAACCGCAAAGGGCAACTAAGCAGAAAATAAATTCCTCTATTTTATCCGTCCGTTATAAGGCGCTGAGAAATTCATCATCAAGTTTTATCAAAAGGATAGATGTTCGAAGCATTATTTTTCGACGAGACGGGTATTCTTGCCAAATTTGCGGCAGAAAAGAAAATCTTACGATTGACCACATCCATTCCGTATATGAGGCAGCTCATGGGAAATATCCCGTAGAGCTGCTTAACACGGAAGATAATTTACAAACACTATGTTGCTATTGCAATGAAAGGAAAGCGCCATGAAAAGAGGGCTTGATTTTTTCTCTTTTGATGTCGACTTTTTCGATGACGAGAAGATACAGTATGTATCCGCTCGATTTGGAATCAAAGGCGAAGTATGTGCGATACGTTTGCTGACGCGAATTTATCGTAACGGGTACTTCTTAAAGTGGGATGAAGACGCACCATATCTATTTGCGAAAGTTGCGGGCAACGGATTTACCCCTGACTTAGTGAACGGAATCGTGGATGAATTGGCTAAGCGCGGCTTTTTCGATAAGGCCCTTCTTAACTCGTTCAGCGTCCTAACATCACACGGCATACAGCAAAGATACTTTAAAGCCTGCGAACGGCGCAAAAAAATAGAAGTCGATGAACACCTATTATTGGTTGATCCATCGGACTTCAAAAATTTGCAAATTCGCCGGTCTACTTCGTGTTACCATTCCGAAGGAAAATGTCGGCATCGTGTAGACATTTTAAACGAAAATGTAGACATTCCAAACGAAAATGTAGACATTTCAAAACAAAGTAAAGAAAAAGAAAAGAAAGTAAACGAAAGTAGATTGAAAGGAAAGAATGTAGACGCAGGAAGCAACCCGGATGCGCTACCCTATAAAGCCTTTCAAATTTATTCCGAAAATATTCGTCCTATCAGTTCGGATATTGGTAAAGACAGACTTCTGGATTTAATAGAGCACTATGGAGACGAATGGGTATGCAGGGCGATTGAACGAGCCGTTATGAGGGGAAATAAAAATCTGAGATATATTAGCGCCATTCTTCGCAACTGGGAAGAATACGGGTATGATGACGATTCAGCTAATGTGTCCCGGAAAGAACAACCTCGCCAACGAAGAACCGGGAAACAGCAGGCTATTTCTGACGTCATGGATTTATTGGCGGAATACGAACAGGAGGCGATGAACAATGGAAACAATGGAAACAATGGAAACAGCTAAAGCCAAGACGTTGAAAGCTATCTCTTTCCTACAACTGGCATACAGCCGGGAACTTAGTAAAGAACAGCTAAAGTTTTATGTTGAGATGCTCGTTGATATTCAGCCGGCCATTCTGGAGACAGCAGTTCGCAAGCTTATCAACGATTCCAAGTTCTTGCCGACCATCGCAGAAATCCGAAGCGCAGCAGCCACACTGGAAGGGCTGGCCTGCGGTACGGCAGAGCTGGACGCTGACGAGGCATGGGGGCAGGTGCAGCGGGCCATACATAGCGTCGGCTACAATAACCGGCCGGAGTTTGACAGCGAGGCGCTCATGGAAACGGTTAACAGCTTGGGATGGCAGGAGATCTGCATGACGCCCGTCGAAGATACGCCGATCCTGCGGGCTCAGTTCCGCCGGGCCTACGAGCAGAATTTAGCCCGCCGGGCCGAGAAAAAAGAATTCCGCCGGGCCATTATACAGGGCGGGAACCAGAAGAAAATTGCCGGGGCCGTGCGGATGCTGAAAGAAAAAATGAACATGAACCAGCCGGGCGGTACCCCGCCGCCCCGGCTGACAGGGGGTAACGCTCCATGAACAAGCGAAATCATGAGCACTATAAAGACCCGACGCCGTACGACGCCATCAAGAAGTTGCAGGCCGAGGCCGACGCGGCGGACGCCCGGCGAATGGACGACGCCCTTCGTATTGCAAAAATGGCCTTCGCGGCGGCTGGGTTTGAATTAGTGGAACGCATCGTCCTGAAGAACGTCAGGACGGGGAAAGTGTACAAATAGCTATGACTGAGAGAGAAAAGAAAGAGTTGCTTCAAGATAAAAGAAGCATCATAAAACGGATGACGATTGAATTTGAGCACTGGGAATATATCAAAGATCATGGCTGCAATGACCCGTTTTATGCGGACGGCGTGAACATGAATCTCATAAGGAACCATATCATTTACGATAAATGCCAGTTGCTGGAAATATGCGAAAAACTGAATGAGCCTGTGCCGGAAGAATACTACATCCAGACCCCGCCAAAAGTGGATGACAACTATATGTGTAAGGACGGGCCAATGTTTGAGGTAAGGCGGCAGCGTGTGGAGGCATGGGGGCAAAAAATAGTAACGAAGCTTTCAAGAAAATTCAGGCTATCAGGCCAGACAGAGCTATTTTGAACATCTTGCGGGAATCCGCAAAATGAAATGAGGTGAGCAACATGTCAAGAGCATGGGTTTGGAGAATTATTTTTACCGGGCTGCTTATCTTCTGGATTACAATCATCGCCGGTGTGTATTATGCCATACATTAGGTTAAAGGAAGGAGAGAATTACAATGGGCAAACTTTGGAAAAAGACCTGTGCAATTTGCGGGAACGACTTCGAGGTCTACGGATCTTCGTACGCTCAAAAATACTGCAATACGTGCCGGGACAAGTATTTCAAATTCTTAGACGAGTGGGCAAAAGCAGGATACCCCATCAAGACGCATTGCGTCATTTGCGGGGCTCCGCTGCCGAAACGAACCCGCGGCGCCGGATTAAAGAAAGCGAGCTGTGACGGCGAGTGTTACAAGCTGCTGACCACCTTATATCAGCAAAATGCCAGAATCAAGCGGGAGGATCTGATGGCTCCGCGGTACAGTACGAGGACAAAGAAAGAGCCCGTCAAACGGCGAAAGCCGGGGCAAATGAGCCGCCTTGGCGAACTGGAAGCGGCTGCGCGGGCTGCCGGGATGAGTTACGGCGAGTATATAGCGACACAACGGGGAGGGATGAAGCCATGAAGCTAAAAGAACCGATAAATCCATTCAAAATGATGAGAGTTGATCCATACGAGCAAATGGAAATGCATCTTAAAGCGCTATCGTCATTTTGTCATGCTGGAGCGGATTGTCGCGAATGCCCATTAGGCCAAACAACATACCTAAAAGAGAAGGGGAATCCGCGATATAGCTGCCCCGTGTTTGCGTATCCTTCATCCGAGAAGGCTAAGAAGAAAATAAGAGGATGGCAAATGCTTCCGGGTAAACTTCCGGAAATGAGCATATATGGAATCAGTCGGGAAGTTATTATTATCGTGCGTCATATTGCGGATCCTGAAAAAGACCCGTTCCCGACAGATGATAGTAATTTTTGTGGAATATATTTAGCAAGATACTATAGCACCGAGATATGGGCGACAGAAACGACAGAGTTCCCGACGAAAGACGTTGTTGCTTGGATGGATTTGCCGGAGGCTCCATGGTACATAGAGGAGATGCTCAACAGCTATGGGCTAAGCTTAAGGCTGAGTTTAAAGCAGGAGGACGAAACCAATGAAACCGATTGAGCAATGGAGGGGTAAAGAAAAATGAGCGCAACATGGGAACAGGTCAACGGCAAAACCATCGTTAAAATGACGGTCTTCGGCGAGCCCGTCCCGCAGGGTCGGCCCCGCTTCTCAACTATCAATGGCCATGTACAGGCCATCGACCCGAAGAAGTCGAGAAACTACAAGCAGCTGATCCAGCTGGAGGCGCAGCCCTTATTCTACAAAGGCTTTACAGCGATAGAAGCGGCCAGCCGGTTAAAGCTTCACATCTTCCGGGGCATACCCCAGTCGTGGAGCCGGAAAAAGAAAGAGGCTGCCCTGGGCAATATCCTTCGGCCGACGAGCAGGCCCGATACGGACAACTACGTCAAGGGCGTTCTCGACGCATTAAACGGATTTGTCGTCAAAGATGACAGCTGTATCGTACATATTGAGGCCGGAAAGTTTTACAGCGACCGGCCGCGGATTGAAATTGAAGTGGAGGAGATAAGTGATGAAATGGATTCGACCGCAAGATGAGTTGCCAGAGGCGAAATATCCATTTCCGGGCGGAAAGTATTCTGATAATGTGTTGATTTGTCAAGATGGGGCGTTTTATATTGCACATTTAGAATCTTACCAACCCGGCGGATACTCTCTTTTTATTACACATGATTTGGAGCCCCACGGCGTGGAGGTGGATGTTGAAGAAGTAACTTGCTGGGCGCCCATCCCGAAGCCGCCGAAGGAATGGCTAAACGATGAGGAAGAACCGCCGGCGTAGGCCGAAGACATTTCCTTCATGGGCGAAGCCGACACAAGAGAATACTGATCAGGGCCGACACTATCAAAAAAGCGCCCGGAGCCGCTGCGCATTTTGCGGGCGGCTTTTGGACGCTTACGAATGGCACTGGATGTATGATGAGTTTGGCCAACGCGTGAAGAAGTGCAATAACGAACAAATTTGCCACAGTCAGCGGCGGAAGGTTGCCGAAGAAGCGTTCCGTGAAGCATTACGAAAAAATCATAAAGGGAGAGGGCGTTGGAAGACATGAAGAAAATCGTGCAATTTAGCGGTGGTAAAGATAGTACATGCATGTTATTAATGATGTTGGAGCGCGGAATGTCGATCGACGACATTATCTTTTGTGATACGACGATGGAATTTCCTGCGATGTACGAGCATATAGATAAAGTGGAAAAGTACATTGGCCGACCGATAACGAGATTAAAGCCGCCGCATGATTTCATTTATTATTTTGCTCAGTATCCCAAAAAACGCGGCAAAAATAAAGGAAAGCTTGGGTACGGATGGCCGAGAATGTGGGCTAGGTGGTGTACGAGATTATTAAAGAAAGAGCCAACACAACGTTATTTAAAAAGTGCCGGAGATTACACACAATACATCGGCATCGCCGCCGACGAACCGAAACGGCACGTAAATATACCCCAAAATACAGTGCATCCGCTATACGATTGGGGTATTACTGAGAAAATGGCTTTGCAGTACTGCTATAACCATGGCTTTAATTGGGGAGGGCTGTACGAGCAATTTCGACGAGTATCGTGCTGGTGTTGTCCGATGCAAAGAATTAGCGAGCTTAGAAGTCTGAGAAAATTTCATCCGGATCTATGGCAGAAACTGCTAGAGATGGATAAAATGGTCAAATATGATTTTAGGCCGGATTGGAGTGTCCAAAAACTAGAGTATCGGTTTGCGATGGAAGATAGGCAGCAACAATTATTTTAAGAAAGGGGAATAAAATATGAAGACATATCATAACATGCTTAGAATTTATATTTCGCACCCATTTTCAGGGGACGAGAAAGAAAACCGCAGGCGGGCGAATAACATCGCCTGGGCGCTGACGATGAAATACCCGGATACCCTGTTCATCAACCCGCTGGATGCGATGCGGCACGCCGAATATGCCGCACTCAGCTATGAACAGGTGTTGGCGCAATGCAAGTGCCTTCTTTGCGCTTGTGACGCCGTGTATATGGCCGGGGCATATCAATATAGCCGGGGATGCACCGAAGAGCGCAAAACGGCCATAACGGAAAGAATTCCGGTACTTACGAACGGGGATGAGCTAAAGCATTTTATCGAATCGCACCATTAGCCAGGGCAACGGATTTTTATTTTGAAACATACGGAGGGGATAGCTATGCATCACAATGATTATACGGTCGTCGTTCGGCAGTATTTAGCACGATATAACCGTTTTAAAACCTACGTCGAAAACGTCAAGGCGGATATTGCCGACTATGAACAGCAGCTTGCCATGACGGCCGCGCCCAAGGTTCCCGTATTATCCCCTTCCGGCGGAGGAGGCGGCGGGGAAAATATCAGCCAGGAAGAACGGGAATATATGAAGAAGGAAGAAATCGAGGCGAAAATTCAGCGGCTCAAGAAGGATATTGCGAAGATAGAGCCCGTCCTAAATCGTTTGAGCCGGTCGCTGGAGGCCTTAAACGATACCGACAGGGACATCGTAACCCGGCGCATGATTTACAATGAATCGTGGCGAATGATCGCAAGCGACAACGCCGTGAGTGAAGGCTACTGCCGCCGTCGGCTGCCGAAGATCATAGAAACGCTGGCGAGTATGATGTTTGGCCCTAAGGCTATGCCGGTACAAACGGAGCTCGTCTTTTTGGAGGCGGACATTTAAGCAGTAGTAAAACAGCATTTTATAAGTGACAAATGCGGTCTCATTCTGTAAAATAAGTGCCTCCCTATTAAATTGTGGATAATTTGTGAATAACTACGATTGAGCGGCGATTTTCGGCAGAAATCGGCAGAATATGAGCAGTTTTCGACAGATTTCGTCGTTTTTGTGCGTTTTTGTATCACTTTTCGGCAGGACATGACGCAAAACTTGTGCTATACTAAGAGCGTGGAAATTTGGATGGTTGGCCGAGAGGTTAAAGGCAGCATTTTGCTAAAATGAAGCACGTGCCAAGCAGCACGCGCCGCAGGTTCGAATCCTGCACCATCCGCCAAATTAAATAGTTATCAGCTCATCGTATCGATGAGCTTTTTTATTGCCTGAATTTAAACGAAAGGGGGAATCGGCATGGCGGCAAAAACAGGCAGACCGTTGACGGAAATTGATAAGAGCGAATTTGAAAAGCTGTGCGGGCTGCAATGCACGCAGGAAGAAATATGTTCATTTTTCGGAACGACGCCCAAAACGCTGCAACGGTGGTGCAGGCGCACGTACGGGGCCGGTTTCTCCCAAGTTTTCGCGGAAAAGCGGCGGAACGGGAAAATTGCCTTGCGCCGGGCCCAATTCCGGCTGGCCCAAAAGAACGCGGCCATGGCCATCTTCTTAGGCAAGCAATGGCTGGGGCAAAAGGACATGGATCGTGTCGAGGTCGGCGGCATCGTAGGGCAGCCCATCGAAACGGAAGAACAGGTTCATGTACAAATCTATTTGCCGGATAACAAGCGGGGCGATCGAGATGACGATACTTAGGCCGCAGCCAGGCCCTCAAGAAATATTCCTTTCTTGTCCTGCCGATATTGCAATATATGGCGGAGCTGCTGGCGGTGGAAAATCGTATGCCCTGCTGCTTGAATGCTTGCGACATGTCGGGAATCCGAATTTTGGGGCTGTTATTTTCCGGCGTCAGTCCACGCAGATTACAGCCGAAGGCGGTTTATTTGATACGGCGCTGGGGATATATGTCCCACTGGGAGCTCATTTTAAGAGAGTACCTGCGCCGACGGCTATTTTCCCGAGCGGGGCAAAAATAAGCTTTCGGCATTTGCAATACGAAAAAGACGTTCACGGCTGGCAGGGCTCACAGATTCCGCTGATAGCTTTCGACGAATTGACGCATTTCACGGAAGGGCAATTCTTTTATATGATGTCCCGTAACCGATCGACTTGCGGCGTGCGTCCTTATATCCGGGCGACGTGCAACCCTGACGCCGACAGCTGGGTTGCCGACTTTATTTCATGGTGGATTGACCAGCGTACCGGCTACGCTATTCCGGAACGTTCCGGAAAACTACGGTATTTTGTCCGTATAGGCGGGGAAATCATCTGGTCAAGCAGCCGAGAAGAACTGGAAGCGACATACGGCAAAGACGCCGTGAAGAGCGTTTCCTTCATCTCGTCGTCCATCTATGATAACAAAATCTTATTGAAAGCGAACCCGGAATATCTTGCCAGCTTGAACGCCTTGCCGGAAGTTGAAAAGGAACGACTTCTGCGGGGGAACTGGAAGATCCGGCCGACCGGCGGCATGTACTTTAAGGCTTCGCAAGTGCAGATTGTCAAATCGATACCAGACAAGATCATTTCAATCGCCAGGGCGTGGGATTTGGCTGCAACGGAAATTACGCCGGAGCATAAAGACCCTGACCGAACAGCCGGGGCGCTGTGCGCACGGCTGCGGAGCGGACAATTTATTTTTCTTGACGTCATTCGCCGAGCGGCCAATGCGTCGAGCGTTCGCAAGCTCATCAAGACGACGGCCATTATTGACCGCGGCCTGTACCACAACGACAAGATTTATATACCGCAAGACCCCGGGCAGGCCGGGAAAGAGCAGGCGTTAAGCTACGTCCGCGAGCTGGCGGGCTATTCCATTATCACGCATCCAGTCAGCGGAGACAAGGAAACACGGGCCGAGCCGCTGGCCGCCCAATGGCAGCAGGGGAATGTCTTACTGCTTGAAGGCGACTGGAATAAAGAGTTCTTGAACGAGATGGAAGGCTTTCCCGTGGCCCTGCATGATGACCAAGTGGATGCGGCCAGCGATGCGTTTAACGCCGTAGCGTCGACGTCTGACTGGTCGGCGCTGACATCGTAAAAGGAGGACAAAAAATAATGGCAGAGCGGTTTGATGGCTTTTTCAATGCCTTTATCGGGCACGGTACGCATGGCCGCGACCCATTTTCAAATTACATATACACGCCTTCGCGGATGATGACAGACTGGGAATGTGCCGATATGTTCACGTATAACGGCATTGCCCAGAAAATCATTACGGCCCCGGCCGACGAAGCCGTAAAGGAAGGGTTCACGCTGAAAAACGGCGAGGCAGAAATGGAAGAGCAGACAAAAGCGGTGTTGTCCGTCATGGAAGACTTAGAATGGGAACAGCGATTTTCGGAAGCCCTTTCCTGGGATCGCCTGTACGGCGGCAGCGCGGTTTTGATGATGGCCGACGACGGAACGGCTGATCTAAGCGAGCCGCTGAATGAATCGGCCTTGCGAAACATTGAGCGGCTTGTCGTCATTGAGGCGCCGGACATTACGACCAGCGACGCCATGCTGTACAGCGACCCGCGCAGCCAGTTGTACGGGCGGCCGGAATTTTACAATGTGACCGGCTACTACGGCGGACGATTTACCGTGCACGAAAGCCGCTTGCTCATGTTTCGTGGTGGTGTACTCCCCAGAGAGCAGCGGCGGCAGCGGGCAGACTGGGGCGCGAAGGTCTACGAAAAAATGTTCAACGACATCATGCGTTATGACAGCGCCTTATCGTTGGCCTTGATGGCTCTGTCGCGCTTGTCGCAGGGCGTCATGAAACTCAATGGGTTGGCTGGGAAGCTGGCGACGGACGACGGCGAACAGCAGGTAATGAAACGCTTACAGCTCATCGACATGGCCCGACACATGATGAACACTATTGCGCTGGACAATGAAGACGACTATCGGCTTGAGAACATGACAATCAATGGTGTAACGGACATTATTGACCGCTTTCAAACGGCCATTTCGGCAGTTACAGAAATCCCCGTCACCGTATTATTTGGAGTTTCTCCTGGGGGACTTAATAGCACTGGGAAAGCGGATTTCGAGAACTATTACAATATGGTGCGCCGCCTTCAGAAACGAACGCTCAAGCCACAGCTGTCACGCCTCATTGATTTGCTGGGCCAGTGCAGCGACTACGGCCTGAACCTGCCGGATAAGTATACGCTTGAGTTTAACCCGCTCTGGCAGCCGACAGAAAAGGAACAGGCCGACACGGAATATGTGAAAGCCCAGACCAAAGAGCGCGAAGCCGCAACGGCCAAGACCTACTACGACATGAACGCGCTGGATGGCTCGGAAATGCGCGACACGCTGGAAAAGAACGGCGACTATGAGCTCGACCGCAGCCTTGACGATACGATTCAAAATTCCCGGCTGGGCCTTGAACCGGGACAGCCGCAGCCCAACACGGAAGGGAATGACGAATAATGAAAGTCGTAGCGAAACGGAAATGGCGCTATCCCATGAGCTTAGAACGGCAGTACGCAAAGCAGCTTGTCGCCTACGTCAAGCGCAAATTTGCTGTTATTGACGAGCACCGGCAGGAAATCATCGACACTGTGGCCCAGTACGCCGTCAGAACGGACGACGACAGCCTGATGGAAAGCGTCAGCGCGCAGATTTCCGTACTTCTCGACCGTATCGAGCGGGACATGGAGAGCGCCGACGACCTCACGCGGGCCATGAACAACATGTTCGACGCCGTGAACCGCTACAATGCCAGCGAATTCAACGCTCTGACGAAAAGCCTGTTTGGGTTCCCGCTGCGCGTGCCGGTATCGCAAATATCGCACGCTGACAGCGCGGGCCGGTACCGAGCGGACGCTACGCTTGACGATGACATCTCAACTCTAAAAATGGCATGGGTACGCCAAAATTTAGCCCTCATCAAGAGCATTGACGCCGATACCATGCGTCGCATTGAGGACAAGATGATGGAACGCATCATTGCCAACGTCAGCATGGGCGACTTGACAAAGTACCTCATCAAAGATATTCGGGATATTGCCGGCGTAGAAGTAAACCGGGCGACGCTGATCGGCGTTGACCAAGTAGGGAAACTCAACGGCAGACTAACGCAGTACCGGCAAGAACGCGCTGGGATTTCCGAATATCAATGGGAAACGGCCCTAGATTCCCGCGTACGGCCTTCACACCGGCCGCGGCAGGGAAAGATATATAAATGGTCAAACCCGCCGCCAGACGGGCACCCAGGCTATCCTATTCGGTGTCGGTGCGTAGCATTGCCTGTTATTGATTTGGAGAAAATTG
>OGXK01000435.1_pt1 | contig 21678 bp, 22 predicted proteins | sample 1576261 | NCBI WGS metagenome assembly OGXK01 (sample SAMEA3541581, study PRJEB24748) | human gut metagenome | biome: human gut; feature: human-associated habitat; material: faeces | place: China | collected 2012 | reverse complement strand
CTGCGGTGGGGGGCGGAGCTGGGGGAGGCCCAGCTGAGCTTCGACCGGGCGGACCGGCTTCTGGCCGGGGAGGAGCTGGACTTTGTCATCGGCTCCGTGCACCTAAGCGGAAAAAAGTTTGCCAACATGGACCTGTACTATATTGAAAAAGGCAGCGAAGCGTATTATGATAGTGTCATCGACAGCTATCTGGACGATGTGCTGGCCCTGGCCCGGTGGGGCCGGTTCCAGGTGCTGGGCCACCTGACCCTGCCCCTGCGGTATATCAACGAGCACCACGGGGAGCACATGACCTTCCGCCGCCACATGGACCGGGTGGAGGAGATCTTCCGCGCCATCATTCCCCAGGGGGTGGGCATCGAGTGCAACACCAACCGGGGAAACGAGCCCCTGCCGGGGGAGGATATTCTGCGGCTGTACCGCAGTCTGGGCGGCGAGATCATCACCCTGGGCAGCGACGCCCACCGGCCGGAGGACGTGGGCTGCTTCATCCGGCAGCGCCAGGAGCTTCTGCGGACCTGCGGCTTCCGCTATTTCACCACATTTGAACGGGGCCGGCCGCTGTTTCAGGCCCTGTGATACCCGAGAGGAGAACGAATCATGAAAATTGCCATCGGCTGCGATCACGGCGGCTATCTGCTGAAGCAGGACATTCTCATCTGGCTGGAGGAGCACGACATCGACTTTGAGGACGTGGGCTGCTTCTCCACCGAAAGCGTGGACTATCCCATTTATGGCGAGAAGGTGGCCCGGCTGGTGGCCTCCGGCGAATGCGAAAAGGGCATTGTCATCTGCACCACCGGCATCGGCATTTCCATCGCCGCCAACAAGGTCAAGGGCATCCGCTGCGCCCACTGCACGGACTCCCTGTCCGCCGAAATGACCCGCCGCCACAACGACGCCAACGTGCTGGCCCTGGGCGCGGGCATCACCGGCCCCAACCTGGCCAAGCGCATTGTGGAGGTGTTCCTGAACACCGAATTTGAGGGCGGACGCCATGCCCGCCGGGTGGGCCAGCTGGACAGCATCCAGCCCTGAATTTTCCGTGAACGGAGGTGCGCTCCATGACCACAAAGGGATATCATCGCTACCGGGGAAGAAACACCCGGGGCAAGGTAGCGCTGGTCATCGTGCTGGTGCTGGTGCTGATCGCGGCGGTGGCCTATCTGCTGACCCAGGAGTATGTGGTGTATGACGATGAGGGCAAGGCCCATCTGGAGCTGCCCTGGTCCCGAAAGGAGACGGAAACGCCCCAGCCGGACCCCACCCCTGCGCCGGATGATGTGGACATCACCCGGGAGGAGCCGCAGCGGCAGAAGGTGGACGCCATCCACGCCTGGGAGCTGCCCTACGGCTGTCTGGGCGGCGACCCCGGCTATCTGCTGACGGGCCGGGAGGCCGTGGCCGTCAACGTGAAGATGTACGACGGCTCCGTGGCCTATCACACGGCGGTGTCCCTGCCGGAGGGCATCCTCACCGGCGGCAATGCCACCAGCCGGAACCTCCAGACCATTCTGGACAGCGACTGCTACACCGTGGCAAGGCTTGCCTGCTTCTGCGACAACGCCTATGCCGACGCCATGGGGGACCGGGCGGCCCTGTGCACCGCCGAGGGCGTCCTGTACCGGGACGGCTCCGGCCGCCGCTGGCTGGACCCCACCAAGCCGGAGACCCTGCGGTATATCACGGACCTGGCCGAGGAGTGCGCCCGGCTGGGCTTTGACGAGATCCTGCTGGATTGGTTCCTGTATCCCACCAGCGGCGACCAGACGGCCCTGGACCTGCCTGCCGACAAGACGGCGGTGCTGAAGGACTTTGCCCAGGCTCTGGAAAAACAGCTGCCGGAGGGCACGGTGCTGTCCGTGGTGCTGCGGGAGACGCCCACGGCGGACAGCGGCCTGACGCCGGAGCTGCTGACGGCCTGCTTTGACCGGGTGTATGTCATGCCGGAGGCGGACGCCTCGGCCCTGCCCACAAGCTATGACGCCGCCACCCGGGTGGTGGCCATGACCGCCTACGCCCCCGACAGCGGCAGCTATCTGGTGACACAGTGAGAAATTGTTTCGACGGGCGAAATAAGTTTCCAAAATGAATAAAAAATCCCCTGAAATGCCGACGAAAATGTGGCTTTCAGGGGGTTTTCATTTGTCCAAGGCTATGGTACAATATCCTTTTGTGAATCGAAATCAAGGAGGGGATAGTCCCATGGAAAAGGAAAACAAGCTGGGCACCATGCCCATTTCCAAGCTGATTATCAACATGTCCCTGCCCATTATCATCTCCATGCTGGTGCAGGCCCTGTACAACATCGTGGACAGCGTGTTCGTGTCCCGGGTGTGTGAGCAGGCGCTGACCGCCGTGTCCCTGGCGTTTCCGGCCCAGAACCTGATGATCGGTCTGGCCACCGGCACCGCCGTGGGCGTCAACGCCCTGATGGGCCGGGCCCTGGGAGCCAAGGACCAGGAGCGGGCCAACGCTGTGGCCATCAACGGCGTGTTCCTGGCGGTGGTGGGCTTTGCCATCTGCGCCGTGCTGGCGCTGCTGTTTGCCGGGCCCTTCTTCCGGTCCCAGACCCAGATCGACTACATTGTGGAAAACGGCACGGACTATCTGCTGGTCTGCTGCTGCGGCTCCCTGGGCCTGTTCTGCGAGATCATGTTCGAGCGGCTGCTGCAGGGCACCGGCCGATCCATCCTGTCCATGTATACCCAGGGTCTGGGCGCCATTGTGAACATCGTGCTGGACCCCATCTTTATCTTCGTGCTGGACATGGGCGTTACCGGCGCGGCGGTGGCCACGGTCATCGGCCAGTTCTGCGGCTGTATCCTGGCCCTGATCTTCAACCTGAAGAAGAACGAGGAAATTCACCTGCAATTCCGGGGCTTCCGGCCCAATTGGCGGCTGGTGGGCAACATCTACGCCATCGGCCTGCCCAGCGTCATCATGGTGGCCATCGGCTCGGTGATGACCTTCTGCATGAACAAGATCCTCATCGCGTACCACTCCGCCAAGGAGACGGCGGCCACGGCCTTCGGCATTTACTTCAAGCTCAACAGCTTCATCTTCATGCCGGTGTTCGGCCTGAACAACGGCGTGGTGCCCATCGTGGCCTATAACTACGGGGCCCAGAACCGGCTGCGGATGGTGGAGACCATCAAGCGCAGCACCATCTACGCCTCCTGCATCATGGTGCTGGGCGTGATCATCTTCTGGGCCATTCCCGGGCCTCTGCTGAAGATCTTCGACGCCACGGACACCATGCTCCAGGTGGGCGTCCCTGCCCTGCGGATCATCTCCCTGAGCTTCTGCATGGCCGGAGCCTGCATCGCCCTGGGCAGCTCCTTCCAGGCCCTGGGCAAAGCGGTGTACTCCATGACCACCTCCATCATCCGGCAGCTGGTGTTTCTGGTGCCCATCGCCTATGTCCTGGCCCGGTACGGCTATTCCATCGGCAACGATGATCTGGTCTGGTGGAGCTATCCCCTGGCGGAGATCGCCTCCCTGCTGGTGACCCTGGTGTTCTTCCGGCGGCTGTACCGCACCCTCATCGCCCCGCTGCCTGCCAACGGCGGCGCGCCGGTCCACGACGACTCCGACGACGATCCCATCGGCGAATAACCCGAACAGTGCATCCCCCGCCTTGCCGATTGGCAGGGCGGGGGATGGCTTATTTGCCGGGCCGGGCAAAATCAAACCCCCGGAAAGCATCCGCTTTCCGGGGGTTTCTCTGTAATAGCGAAACACTATAGATATCGGTCCAAACCTCAATTTGCAGAGAAAATCATTGGTCGCATCTATCTGCCCACCAGCAATTTATAGTTTCAATACGATTAGACAATCTCTCCTTGTATCGGTTTAGCGGAATATCGAGCAAATCTAATAAAATAATTCTATACATGAGTGAAAGCTTGTGTAGGTAAAGCACACTCTCATCACCATTCAAGAATTTTCTATTCTGCTTACTTTTAATGTGAGCAATTCGATTCCTACTATTTACTAATATTTGCACAAAACCTTCCAAGTCTTTTTGGTACTCACCCCGAAAAATTTCTTGCCCATAATGGATTATTATATATTTAAGATCCAAACCTAATTGGGACTCCTCACGACTCTTCCTTTTTGGCAAAACAAATTCGCTCTTTTTGCTCTGAATAATCTCGCCCACACCAATAAAGGCTTCAATTAGGAAAGCACATTTCATGTCCACAGGCATTTCAACTCTGGAAAGGCAATATAAAGCCGTATTGTGAACAATATCTAATTCCTCTTGAATCAGACACCAATTTGAAAAAAGTGTTTCGGAAAGCACCTCATCAAAATTAATCAAACGGTTATTTTCTCCAATCATAAAATCAGCAGAAAAATAATTAGGAAGCAACTTTTTCTGAATGCTTGTGGTGATTTCGACTCCATCCTGAGTAACCGATGTGATTGGATAAAACTGTCCATCCATTAGCATTATTAGACGCTTCAAATCAAAGTATAAATGATGAAGGTCGTATATGGAGGCATCCTCTACAGTATGAACCGTAATGATACGTTCACCAAATTGCTCTATGGAAATCTCTGCTAAACTATGTTGTTGGCCTATATAGGCTGTAATCGTTTTCTCGAACGGTCCACCAAGTATACCATTGTTGGGACATTCTCGAACAATGAATTCCATCTGGTCACCACCTTTAGATAGTGCGGAGTTTTCTCTTGGCTAAAAAGAAGAAAAGAGTTCTGTTTTAAATATCATACAGCAAGCTTTATGTGAATTTCTATGTTACTCCAGACATATTAACTAATCGTTTATAAATTCCTCAAATCCGCGGTATAAAGTATAGTTATACTTTGCAATTTGCGGTTGCCCTCCAAAGAGTTTGGAGGCTCCTGGATAATACGAAAAAGTAGACTTGATTTGTGCTAAGTAAGTATATGGATTATTAATGTTCCCTACTCTTTTCTCAAAAATCCCAGTCAAGATTCCGGCCCACAAGCCGGAAGACTCAATTGCGCCTTTATATAAATCAGGGAAATTACTACAATACCCCAATACATCCGCAGCTACAGTAATTACAGTTGTCAATATACCACCAAACTTAGCAACCCTTAAAATATCCATACTTTTTCTATATTCATTCGCTGCAGAATCAATTTTTTTCTTTTCATCATTAATAATTGCCTCTATCACTTCAGGAGCATCTGCTTGAGCCAGCTCATTGCGAAGAGTTTTAATGGCATTCAAAAATTGATTGCGCTCATCTTTTCGCTTTTCACGAAAACGAAGAATATCTGTGGGAGGAACATGCAAAAGATCTTGTGGAAAAATATCAGGAATCATAATCGATACTAATGCTTCGGTGCTCGGTTCAATGTATTCTTTCCCCGGTCGATAATCATCCTGAAGAGCTCCTCCGTATAAAAAGTAGGTTGATGTTGTCCACAACTCTTGATTTCTGGTCCACAAAGATAGTGAATTCTTTTTTGCAATGTGATTTGCTAAAAAGGTCATATAGAAGTTCACAGTGTGGGGGCTTGCATACAGCCAGTTCTCATCCTCGTCAATATGTTTTAGCTTGAAGAAAATATCCTGCAAGAGTTTGACATCCATTTTTGAAGAATGAATTCGGATATATTCTGTTTCATCATCCTCAATCAGCGAAAGCGCAGCTGCTTTTCTATGATTCTCATCCATAAACTTCGAAAATTCTTCACTCGCTTCTTTTGAATACGGAACAGGAGATAGTGGGATTCCAATTTCGCCGGTAGAACACAACTCTCTAATATTTCGCGGTTCATTCAATTCATATCCAGGGGGCACAATTCTATATATTTTATCCGCAAAAAGAGCTGCATTCCAGAGCCATTGATAATCTTCGTGGCGAAACTCAATTGTCGGATAATAAAGAATAGAGTTACTCATAATTCAAGTTTCCTCTCTATAATTTTAAGGAATATTTTATTGATGAATTGAATGGCTTATGCGCATCATCCGTCAATTTCTATACATGATTCAAATTGTTACTTTAGGTGCGTCCTCCCCAAAGATAACTTAATCAATAGCATCTTAAACTCTGGTGCAATCCATGAAGCAAACTCGCAAGCAATCATCGGATGAGCAAATGTTCCTCCGGCTTTACCTTGCTTAGAAACAATGCCGATTGCCTTTGTTCGGTCGATCCACAGCTTTGGTGTCAATGTAAAAGAAGCGGCTTTCTTCTTTTCTAAAAGCTCCTCATAACCGGCTTCGCTGTAATCAGGATTATTTTCCTGTTCCCACAGGTTGAGGAAGGCTAAGGTGTTTCCACTTCGCAACCAACTCTGAATCACATATCCTGGAGCATCCTCACTATGTGCTCGAGCAATCTCGGTAAGAGAAATATAACTCTCATCTTGCTTCTTGTCCTGTGATACCGAGTTCTTTCTCCGTGCAACACTTTCCAATACCTCACTCTTACTCTTGCCATAGCCAGCGAGAGCGGAGAGCGTATATTCAGCAATATCATTTTCCTTTGCGATTCGCAGTATAATTCGATCTCGTTCCTCGCAGGTGATATTATCCGCTGCCACAAGGTATTCCAACAAATTTCCAATGCCAGCTAAATCTATCATGCTGATTTTCCTTGCCACACGCCTCACCTCTTGAGGCTATTGTAGCATAACTTGTAGAAATATGAAAGATAAATCAAATCTGAATCACGGCAGGGGAAACATAGCGTGTGCCTTTCCTTGGTGTTCCTTCCTTATCGTAATCAACATTGCAGCGGGCAGACTTCTCAAACTGTGCATCCATGAACTTCTCCATGCCAATAACAGCTATGTATTTACCATTAGAAAGAAGATGATCTACCGCAGCTCGAGTCCATTTTGCTTTTCCGGTCGGAGAAGATATTTGTTTTGCATGAAGCATATCCACGACCTTTCCCAAACTTGCTCCTGCCATATAGAAATCAAAAATCATACGCACAACATTTGCTTCACTCCTATTGATTTCAAGTGTCCCGCTACTGGTCAAAGTAAAACCATATGGTATTCTCATGTTTTGCCCCTCCTAAAAAATAAGAATTCCTATGCTGCCGCCTCACCCGAGAGGCAAAACATAGGAATATAGAATATATTGTTTTCTTTTGTGCTGTCATTCTGCACAGTCAGCAAGGTTAATTGGTCTTCTTTGGTGTCAAAAATGACAAAACCCGTGTATAACTTAAGTTATACACGGGTTTTGTCTAATATGTCTAAGCCACATGAAAAAGATATTTTGGGCTTTTCAGAGGTGGGAGTTAAACCCTCATGCATAAGATAAGCGCCTTGTATTAACAACGCCAAAGTCTCATATAGTCCAAAGAACATATATTTTTAATCTAAATTTTTCGCAGATCAACTTTATCCCAATTCTGAAATACGTTCCCGCTTTTCCTATAAGTTGAGTCTTGTATTGCTATACAAAGGAGTTTTCGTGGCCTGCTCATGCCAACATAAACGATTTTTCGACTATAGTCAAATAATGACGATGTCCCCGCCTGCCCTACACCATAGTAACATAGCACTCTGCCAATATCGGAACCATTTTGCAATTCGGTCTCAAGATAAAGAGTTGCGTCGTGTGTTTCGCCTTTGACACCATGTATTGTGTCAAACTGAATTCGTCTACCACGAAGTGGCTCAACAAATATATTTTTATCAGTCTTAACACAATGATCAATTATTGGTTCTTCCATAAAATGAGAAGGAATATAATTGAAAATACTTTTCTGATCGTGTGGATTTATATTCAAAAGTGCATCAATTATGGTACGGACAACCGAATCGACAGATTCTCTTGTGTAATCAGCTAATTGTGCCAAGCGTAAAATATGTTCAGGGTACAGATCGTTGTAATTCTCTTTTAAGGGTACACGGATACTTAATGGAGTATGCTCCCTCCCATTCTTTGCATTCTTAACACCGACATAGTGAAATATACGACATATTAATTTGCGCATTAATGACTCAGCCCTGTAGAGTTTTCCTTGCTGTAGCTGAGAACAAATCTCATCTATGATCCCCCAATATTTATACTCACTTTGTTGTACTTTAGCACCATCAAAACCATCCCAATAGGAGCTAATGTTAATACCTGCTGCATCCATTTTTCTAACATGTCCAATGACTTTATAAGTTCCATCGGGGTCATGTAGACCTCGCTCTTCAAGCAGCGATACAAATGTCCCCAACACTTTGTCAATAGTCCCTTTTTCATAAATAATCAAAACAGGATTTAATCCATCTCCTCCCAATAAGGACCTGATCGTAGTTTTGTCCTTCCGTAATGGTGACAAAACGTCAGCAATTTTTTGACTATATCTGCAAGATGAAGCAATGGATAAGAAACCGTTACTTGGACACCAATCAGCGGTCTGATCCGTGTTCGAGTTATAGATTGCTTGGTCTGGATCTCCTATATGAGTTACAACACACTTTGAAGGATCAAATAGTTTGCGCAAGGCGATTCTTTGTGTTTCGTTACAATCTTGGTACTCATCAATATACACATATTGAAAACGCTGACAAAATAGGCTTGTATATTGTTCTGAAAGTTCCTCAATGGCTCTATCGGCATAATGAAACGCATCCTGATAGCGTATGATTCCTTCATCTTTGAGAAGATCATCTACCAGCTTTATGAATTGATGTGTGGATTGTTTATCTGCGCCTGCCAGTGCCTTCTTTTGATTTGCAACGCATAATGCACCGTCATCTCTTAAGCGCAGAGCCATAATATGTTCAATCCTATCAGTATACCTGTTTCCACTGTTCTGATAATTGGATTTAACGGTATAAGCAAGAGTAGAATATGTCCTGTTTTCCATTTTTTGCAGCATATGTTGGGCATATGTTCTATCATCTACAGCTTGAACGGATCGTCCGATTATTTCTCGAATATAAGGTATTGTAATATAGCAATCTATAAAAGACTGTATTGTCCCAATATAGTTTGGATAGCCAATCAGCATATCTGCATACCCTGCAAGTTTCTTTTTAATTTCGTTAATTGCAACATTTGTATGTGATAGAACGCAAATTCCAGCACCATTTTTTATGGGCATTCTATCCGCTATCAGCTTGAGCTTTGCTAAAAGAACCGTTGTTTTACCACTTCCGGGGCAAGCTGATACATCAACCGAATCCCAACATCTAATAACCTGTAATGCATCATCCGCGAAGTGGCAACCATGTGGCAAAAGCAGGTGCTCTACTTCTTGGATTTCAGACTCTGTTATCTGCCACTCCATATGATGTTCACTTCCTTTATTGCACTCCAGTTGCATACTTAATTGCATCCACTATGTACTTTAAATAGCAGTCACTTTCTATTTGCTTTTTCAGTTTGTTCCGTTTTTCTTCATCAACATGATAACAATACAGATCCAGATCAAACATTTTCTCTTCCGTCACATCATCAGGGATAACAGATATATTCCATTTCAGCATTGAGGCAAGGCATTGTGCAACAATTGCCTTTAATGAACTTTTACCATCACTTTTGAGCATTATATTGTACATTTTATATGCTCTCTCTGTTGCGGAGAGGGAAAGCCAATCTTGCTCTTCACGCGCCACATCACTTTTTGCAGCATCCATCTTGTCTATCGTCAAAGAGATTTTGTTGCTATTTAGAATCTTCTTCGCGTAGTGAATTGCTTTATGGAACTCTTTATTTAAACAACTTAATGCAATGCAATACTCCAGTGTCCATCTTGGAGATATGAATGCATGGATAGTTTCTACCTCGTACTTGTCCTTTTTATCCGCTACAGCTTTTTCTGATTCTTCAATTTTTTCAGAAAAAATGCTTTGCTCGCTACCATCAGTTTGTAGCACTTTATCGTAGCATGGTTTAATATCACAGTCCGTTATTACAGAAACAGGAACGCCAATCGTGCTCTCATCTTGACGAAGCATAATTCGAGAGTAGCGGAGAAATGCTGTACTTCCAACATTAACAATAGACACTCCGTGTTTTTCAAGCGGACAACCCAAAATATCGGCTATTACTGGCAGCAGAATATTCTCTGCATCTCCTTCGACCATGATGATACCCTTTGCAAAAAATAGGTTTGACTTAGTAGCGTCCAGAAATCTTTGCAAAAACAGATAATCACCTTTTTCTAATCCGGTCTTTCCCTCTGACAGGTCATACCCTACGTCATCTTTTACCAAAATAAGGTTTTTAAGATTTATTTTTGATGCTAATATTGGGCTGTGTGTAGAGATTATAATCTGAGCTCCGTTTTCATTATATTCATTCTGTAGATAGTTAATCAATCTAAGCTGTGCCTGTGGATGCAAATGGGCTTCTAATTCTTCTATAAGTGCGAGTTTGATACCGCCATCATTTTCTTCTTTAAGCAGAAGGAGTTCTGCAGCAATGAACAGAAGGTTGAGTTCACCGAGTCCTGGATGTACCTCTAAAGTATTAAGGGATAAACTTTCCATGATCGCTTTTAGGTGAATCTCCGATGTCAGAATTCTGGCGTCATATGGTGTTTTGTGATCATTAAACGCCTTAAGGTTGTTTCTAATCGTTTGAAGGATTGCCTTACCTTCTTCATCTTCTGTAAAATATCGCTCAATTTCATCGTTCGCTGTATTGAAGATTTGTATTAGACGATGCTCATTTTTATTCTGAAATATTGGGTGGCTGAGAAGTATCTGAGAAATTCTTGAACTTCGCCCTGCACTCATTTCACGCTCTGCATCACGTAGTGGTTTTAAATAAACCGCTTTGAGAAGTTCCCGTGCTTTCCCGTCTATTGCAATCCCATCGTCTATTTCACCAACTCTTAGCTCAGAATAGATTCTATTTTTCTCTTTCCATGCTCGGTAGTGCATATGAAGAGTATAATGCATCTCATCTTCTGTTTTTTCATAGGTTAAATATTCAATAAAGTTTTTTGCTTCATTCTGGGTGAAATTTGAGAGAATGCAATCTATCTTAAACTCAGTAGAAGGAATTCCGTCTTCACCGATATAGAAGTCATCGTCAGTAGGTCTTATATACTCATTGCTTTGAGTGAGAAGTACCAGCTTTATTGCATCTATAATTGCCGTCTTTCCAGAATCATTCTCACCGATAAGAGCATTTAGACCTTTATGGAATGTAACAGTAAGACCAGGAATATCACCAACACACTTAAACTTGCGATAATTATATAATCGCAACTCCGAAATGATCATAACCGTTTTCCCTCTTTCTTTTTTGTCTTACTATTTATAAGTAAAAACACTTTGCTAAAATCCATATTTATATCCTCGCCTAATCTGTACTTTTCTCATCGTCCGTCTCAATTCTTGAACCCAAAAAATACTTCAGCACCTCATATCGAAACCGCATATCATTCCACATTTCAAAATCACAAGCAATAAAAGGGTGGGCCATGGTGCCACCCTTTTTGCCCCGCTTGGACTCAAGTCCGATAGCATTCACCGATTCAATCCATCTCTTTGGAGTCAGCGTATAGGATGGCGATCGAACATCTTTTAGCAGCTTTTGAAAAGCTTCCTCATTGAATTGCTGATTATTATTGCGTTCCCATTCTCCGAGAAACTTAATCGTATTTCTGCCGCGAAGCCAACTTTGAATCAGATAACTCGGATTCTCTGGTTCAAACCTTCTTGCAATATCTGTCAGTGATATAGGCTCATCCGTTGGCCGTAAATATTTGTAGACTGTATGTTCCAGAAATGCATTCATTTTAGGCTCGTATATAGGAGTAGTCTCCTCTTCAGTCATAGCATCAAAAAGGGTATCTCGAATATTTTCCCATTCCTCTGGATGAAGTTCAATTTTATCATTTACACGTTTTAAGAACTCTTCGCGTGTTATAGCATAAGCCCACAGTAGTTCTGTTCTTGTTGCTCGTTCCATTTATCTACATCCTCTGTACTTCGATTCGGATTTCGGCAATTGCTTTCTTTTAAACTTTCTACAGCTTCAAACATTTCATGGCTAACAATACCAAAGGTGTATTTGTAGTTATTTAATAACTTATTCAAGACATCCCGGCTCCATTTTTCTTTTCCAGACGGAGATGGTATTTGCAGTTTAAATAAGTACTGCTGGATATCCTCTAAACTGTTTCCATCCAAATAAAGTGAGAATATTGTTTCAACAACTTTAGCCTTATCCGGTATTGTTTCAATGATTCCATCGTTGTTTCGACGGAATCCATAGCAAACTTTACCGAAAATCTTCGATTCAATATAAGATAACTTCATATGACAAATTCCTTTCTAATTATATCATCAATTTGCGCATTTAACAATATAAAATAAATATTAGTGGGTTTATAACTCTACTAGGTTTTTCTTTTATAGCCATAACCCGCAAATTAGTATATTTAAAACTTGTTATATAAACGAACAGAATAAAAAACGACCTGATTTTCATTAACATCAAGCCGTTATCAATGCAATAATTCTATTTTTAACCTATTTAAGGATAAAACAAAAGACAAACCTGCTCTAAAACAAGTTTGTCTCTTTTTGTCTTCCGCACATGGAAAAGATATTTCAGCGTTTTCGAGGGTGGGAGGTGTACCATGGCAATCTGTTCCCTGATTTGAGGCATCAGTATTCCACCTCCGCTTCCACTTCAAGTCCACCGATAAAGACTACCCGGATTTTCTCCTTGGATTCCACCACTACACACCGCAGGATTTGCCGGATCACCTGATCGCCATAGGTCAGCGGATGGTTCTTCATCCCATCGAGGATGGTAAAAATCTGATCCAATCGGGAGGCGGTATTTTTGCGGTGCTGTTCCGCGGCGGCATATTCCGCCAGCCTGCTTTCGAGCTTCCGTTTCTCTGTCATCAGTTCTGTAATCCGTGAATCGGTGAGAAGCTGTTGTTGATTCTCGGCAGTTACGCCGCTGAGTATTTCCTTGAACTCCCGATCGATTTCTGCAATGCGGATTTGTATCTCGACGCTCTCGTCTTCTCCGTCTTCCGCACCAATCCCCATCTGGATATGCAGCTTCAAGGTTTGGAGAACATCCGGATTGACCTGCGCGGTTTTCAGCACCGCGTCCATAATGGCTTCCTGCAGCGGCGCTTCTTCCATAGTCGGAGAGTGGTGGCAGTATTTCTTGCCGAAGTCAAGGCGGCTGATGCAGCGCCACACAATTTTCTTCTTTCCTCCTACCGTCCATGTGCATCGGCGGTAGGGCGTCCCGCATTCGCCGCAAACCAGCAGTTCGGTCAGCGCATACTTGCTGGAGTATTTGCCTTGCTCCGTTTTGGTTCCAACCTGCTTGACCTTGCGTTTAGATGCCCGCCTTGCCAGTTCTTCCTGTACTCTGGCGAAGGTGGCTGCATCGATGATTGCCGGATGATTGTTCTCCACATAGTATTGCGGGCGCTCCCCGGCGTTGACGCGCACTTTCTTGCTGATGCAGTCCTCTGTGTAGGTTTTGCCCAGCAGAGCATCCCCCTTGTACTTTTCGTTGGAGAGGATGGATTGGATGACGCCGGGCTGCCATACGGTTTTTCCCATCGGCGTGGGGATGCCACTTCCGGTCAGCTCGTCTGCAATCTGCTGGAGGCTCCTGCCGGAGAGAAACCGTTCGTAAATCTGCCGTACTGTTACCGCCTGTTCGGGAACGATCTCCGGCTTTCCATCAGCCCCCTTGCGGTAGCCGAGGAAGGATTTGTAGGAGAAGGACACATTCCCTTCCTTTGCGCTCCGTGCTTTTCCCCAAGCCACATTGTGGCTGATGTTTTCCGATTCGCTCTGTGCGATGGAGCCGTGGATGGAGATGTAAAATTCCGATGCAGGATCGATGCTGTGCAGGTTCTGTTCCTCAAAGTACACATCCACTTTGATTTCCCGCAGCATCCGGGTGATTTTGATGCAGTCAAGGGTGTTTCTCGCAAACCGGCTGATGGATTTCACAATAATCATGTCCACCTTGCCGCGCCTGCACTGGCGAATCAGCTTGTTGAACTCATCGCGCTTTTTCATACTGGTGCCGGTGATGCCCTTGTCGGCATAAATCCCCGCCAGTTTCCATCCAGCTTCCCGACGGATACGTTCTGTATAGTAGTTCACCTGATTTTCATAGCTGTTAAGCTGTTCATCCTGCTTGGTGGATACTCGGCAGTATGCCGCTACCCGTTTGATTGCATACTGTGAGCTGTACACATTCACCGGTTCTATGGTCGGTGCGATGGTGCGCACCCGCTTCTCCAGTACCTGCTGCATTTGCGTTCTCCTTTCCGGTCTCCTGACCGTTTTTTAATGTGAGGCTGACGGTTCTGTCACCGTGGAGGGTAATGGCGGATACCGTTTTCTCCATCAGCTCTTTGTCATAAACAGAGAGCTGCCCTGTATGTTCCAGAGCTGCCCTGATCCGTTCTGTCATGCGCTTTCCGTTATCCAACTCATCGTATCTCCGGGAAGCGCATTCGAATATGCGGTTTTTCAGCGGTTCTTTGTCAATGATTGTGCTGTCGAGCATCCGCCCGACCTCGTTCTTCAGCCGGAGCGTTTCCGCAGGCGGCTCTATCGGTGCAGGTATATAGCGTATGACGCTTGGATCGGTTATGAGCCTGTTCATGCATTTCACGATTGCCGTGAACAAAGTCGCGTCGGGGATTTTTACAACCGTATTGCAGCTCCGGCATATCCATTTTTCCTGATGGGAAGTCCGGCTGTCGTGTATCCGGCGCATCGGTTCCCCGCATTTTTCACAGAGAACCGGAAGCTGCAGCTTGAAAATATCTGCTGTGCGGTCAACATTTTTCTGTGTGTTCCGGGCAGCCTTGATTTCCTGCGCTTTATAAAAATCCGTTTCTTTGACGATGGCGGGATAGGTTTCGTTTCCAAGATACCGGACGTCCTCAATGATGCGTTTCAGCCTTGCCTTGTTCCAGGCGGCAGCCCCCGGCATATATTCCACCCCGCGCTCATTGAGAGAGGCTGCGATTTGCAGCAGGGACTGTCCGTCCAGATAGGCGGCATGGATTTCTCTGACCACTTGGCTCTCGGTTGGATGTAAATAGATTGTGCCGTTTTCAATCCTGTACCCGAAGGGGATATTTCGTATTTTCATGGGAATCGCTTCTCCTTTCCTCATATTTTTTCCGTGAGCGCAAGCCCTCCGGCCAGACAGAAGCGCAGGACGTTTCCACTGATTACCGTAACGCTCTCTACAATCTGTCCGAACAGTTCCTCATCGAAGCCGCCTGTAGGGGTGTAATCGGCAATGGTATCGTTTAAGGCTTTCAGCGATTCGATGATCTCATTGTCTTCGTCCTCCATTAAAATGCGGCGGCGCTCCGACCGAAGCTCGCTGGCCCTGCGGTTCAGTTCTCCGGATTGTACCGCGTATTCGGCGTTGTTCAGAATGCCGCTGCCGTGAAGCTGTGCTACTACAAGGCTCTGTGCGTTTATATCCGCAATCTGCCGGTTAAGTTCGTACACCTTTTCGCCGCTGCCGTTGGTGCGGCTCTGCAGCTTTTCGAGCTGACGGATCAGATCCCCCAGCAGTTCTTCCCGGTGATCCGTGAGCTTGTCGCTCATCCGGGTAAAGGCTTCCATAACGGCTTGCTCCGAAATCCTTTCACAGCCGCATTCTGTCCGACCGGAGGCTTTGTAGGAGCAGAGCCAATAGGCTGTGCCGTTAGCGGCCTGTCTGCGGTAGTTGTGGCCGCAGACAGGGCATTTCAGCATCCCGCTGAATGGATATTGGTTCTTCGGTACATGGCGGTCTGTAAATCTGCGCTTTTGAAGTTCCTGCGCCGCCTGATAGGTTTCCCGGCTGACAATGGCAGGGTTGCTGTTTTCCACATAATACTGCGCCTTTTCTCCGTGATTCCGTTTTTTACGAAACGGCAGGGTTTCGGTAGTATAGCTCTTTTGGAGTAGGCTGTCGCCCATGTACCTCTCGTTGTTGAGGACGTAATCAATGGTGGAGAGGTACCACGTTTTTTGATCGTACCGTTTCGGTACGCCCTCCGTGTTGAGCTGATTGGCGATGGCCTGTTTGCCGTAGCCCTGTAGGTAGAGATGAAAAATCCGGCGAACAACCTTTGCCTCCGCTTCATTGATTTGAAGCTCTCCGTCTATAAGGCTGTACCCATAGGCGGCTCGGCAGCAGTTGAATTCGCCGGTTTCCATTCTCTTTCGGTAGCTCCAGCGCATATTCTCGGAAATGGTTTCCGATTCTTTCTGCGCCGCCATGCCGGGGAAGGTGAGAATCATCTCCAGGTCGAGGGTTTCGGTATCGATGCCCTGTTCCTCGAAGTAGACGCTGACGCCAAGCTCTTTCAACGCCCGGACCACCGTTAACAGTTCGGCGGTGTTTCGGGCAAACCGGGAAACCGTCTTGGTGATGACGCGGTCGATTTTTCTTTTCCGGCAATCCCGGAGCAATCGGTTGAAATCATCCCGCTTTTTCATTTCGGTTCCCGTGATACCCTCATCCGCATAGATGTCAACCAGCTCGTATTCGGGATGCGCTGCTGTATATTCGGTGTAATACTTCACCTGTGCCGCGAAGGAATGGCGCTGGTCTTCGGAATCGCTGGATACCCGGCAGTAGGGCGCCAGACGGAGGATGGCAGCCGCTGGCTGCTTTGTAGTAATTTCCGTAATGGTTTTCATGATTTTTTTCCTTTCCGCAGTATTGCCTGCTGTATTTACCGGGCAGGTTCCCGGCAGCACCAACACTACCACATGAGTTCGCATACATCCAGCGACTATGGCGAAAGTTATCAATTCAGACATATATTTTTTCAGCACCGTAATGTTCAGCGCTGATCTGCAGTATTTTTCTGTATTCGTCTTCGGTAATGAGCTTCATGTCCATCAGCGTCCGAAGCATATTTGCGCTGTAGGCAAAAGAAGCGTTCTTTCTGTCGGTCTGCTTATTCATCCAAGCAGCACCTCCATATATTTCAATCCGAAGCTGGCGATGAGGGCATAATCGATTTTTCCCATTGTATCCTTATCCGTCCTGCCGACATATTGTCCGAGACGGGATTTGTCAATTGTCCTGATCTGTTCCAGCAGGACGGTGGAGGCTGTCTTCAAACCGTCCGCGTCGATTTTTACATGAGTGGGCAGGTCGGATTTGGTTTCCCGGCTGGTAATGGCCGCCACGATGGTGGTGGGACTGTATCTGTTTCCCATATCGTTCTGCAGGACGAGAACAGGACGCAGGCCGCCCTGTTCGCTGCCGACGATGGGTGATAAATCGGCGTAATAGATTTCGCCGCGCTTTATCTGTTTCATTTCGGTGTTCCTCCGTGTATTTTATAAGTAAAAGCACAAGGGCAGCGGCGGTCAAAAAGGCACACCACGCCCCTGTGCTGTTTTGTCGTTTTGCGTGTTCTGCCGATATTTGAACCACGCCATCCCTCGGCAAACGGGAACACACCCACCGGTCTGCGCAGACGAAAGGATTTGCCTTTCAGACCTCATTGGAATCTCACCACCCCCAGGATCGCTGCGGGGCGCCCTCCTTTGCTGCGACGGTTTTATCACGCTCGGCTTTAGGACTGGACGCAAGTATCTTTAATGCCTCTGCTTGTCATCGCCGTCGGTGCGGATGCGCCGCACCGTCTGAACTGCCGTTCATGTGGCTTGTCGGTTTCCCGGCAGCAGAGGGAAGGTAATGGGTGTGCTGTGCTATTCGGTTGTCAAAGAACGCTGAGAGTTTTTTTCTCCCTCACTATCCCTCCACAACACGAAGAGCCTAAAACGAAATACCTTCAAAAAATTTTCTTATAAATTCTTCAAACTGCCGCTTGTATTTGCGGATGACCTGCTCGGAAACACCGTACTTTTCCGCCATATCTGCTGAGCAGGATCTTTTCCTCCCGGCGAGATACTGTTCCAGCATATCCGCAGCCCAAGGCTTCCAATTGGAAAGCTGTTTTTTCAGCTCATCCATGAGGATTTCATCAATCACGGCAGCCTCCATATTCTCTGTCCCACTCAGGCATTCCAAAAGCGTAATTTCATCGGCTTCACTCAAAACAGCATCCAGCGACAGGTGCTGATACTGTTTCCCGGCTTTACGGCTGCGCTCCATTATGGTGTGACGGCTGTTCCAGCGCCGGTACTCGTCATAACCGACCTCAATAATCATCCGGTCGATTTCCTTGCCGTCCTCGATACAGTCGGATATAAAGTACCGGCGTTGTTCTGTCGAAAGATTGCGGTTGGTGTTTACGGCGGCGAGCCATTCTTCTGCGGTGGCTGTGCAGAGAACCGCCCTGCCGTCCTTTTGCGGTTTGTAGATTAAAAATGTGTTTTTCAAAACGAAGTCCTTTCCCGAACAAGCCGGGGAAGGACTCCGTTATACCGTGCAAGTTTTCCGAGCAAACAAAAAAGCGCCGTGGAAATCAGAATGATACCAATTTGACTGTATCATTCTGACTCGCACGGCGCCTGGCAGCCTGACCGTTTCCGGTCTTCTCCGCTTGCTCGAATAGAGTTTATTGATTTTTATTCAGTTGTTTTTTCGTATCTTCTGCGGCGGTGCCTGCGGAAGTACGCAAGATTTAACACGGATACCGTTTTACATTTTCGGCACCGAATGGTCAGATGTCCTGTACAGTCTGAAAAAACCGTACCGGCCTTATAGCCGCATTCAGGACATTTGAGTTCCCGTTCAACGAGGCTTTCCGCCTCCCGGCGGGACAGCTCTGCTTTTCGACGTGTTTCCTCGCTGATTTGATAAGTCAATCGCAACCCCCCTACAACTGCAGCTCTTTTCCGATATACTCGGAGATATCGTGGTGACTGAGCATTCCGAGCCCGCGCAGCCGGATCACAAGAGCCGTAAAGGACACTTCCAGAGAATCCGCCATCTTTTTCAGGATGACCTTTTCTCTCGGATGAAAGACAGATCCTCCGTAAACCGGTAGCCGTCTTCCGCCGTTGAACCTTTGCAGCGTTTCATGCATGAGCGGCCTCGGCATCAGCAGAGAGCCTGAGAAGGTGTTTGCCTGCCATTCATGGATGCTGTACATCTCCTGCATTTCCTGCAGCGAGTATGTCCGTTCTCTGTCGTGGGTGCGGTGAAAACAGGCAGCACTCTCCGGATTGATGCGCATAGAGATCAGATGCCCGGCTTCGTGGCCGAGTGTAAACCGCCGATGCGTGTGTTCCTCCGGACGGAGCAGATACCGGTCAAGCACAATCGTTTTGAACGGGAACACCACAGAAACGGCTTGTCCGTTCCGCTTTATTTTCAGCACTGATCTACCGTCGCCTGCAAATCCGATTTTATTGGGATCGTCCTCGGCAAAGGCTTCATACCGGATTGTGCATTTCAGATAATCCTGCACAAAGCCGTCTATATCCACCCTTTGCGGCGTCGGGGCATCCCTGCCGCGGTATTGGCTGAGCATTGCTTCGCACAGTTCTTCAATTTCTGCCTGTGATATAAAGTTGATCAACGGTTTGTCCTCCTTCCGTTTTTGCTATACAAGGGCTTTGATGACATTCTGCGCAACGCCCTGTATGTAACAGTCCCGGACGAAAATATCCTTCATCCTGCTGTTTTCGGGATGAAGGCGGATGCATTTCCGTTTCTTGTCCCTGTAAAAGCGTTTGAGCGTCGTTTCATTGTCCACCAGCGCAACAATGATATCTCCCTCATCGGCGGTATTCTGCTTTCTCACCACGACCAAATCGCCGGGTTCGATCCCCGCCTCTATCATAGAGTATCCGCTGGCGCGAAGGATAAAGAAATCCCCCTCCCCAAAAAGCGCTACCGGCAGAGGGACATATTCCTCAAAATCTTCTTCGGCATATTCCGGCTGCCCGCAGGAGATAGAACCCAATACCGGAGACAATATAAAATCTGCATCTGCCTTTTGTGTGACGGAAGTCTCCAGCGTTTTCCCATCATAATGCAATCTGCCAAGCTGGTTCATCTCCCGCAAATATGCATGGATAGTGCTTCTGGAACAGCTAATGTCATTAGCAATCTCTGTAATGGATGGAGAACGGTGATGGATAAAAAAGAATTCCTCGATAGACTTCACAATCCGATCCATCGTTTCTTCGCTTTTCGATCTCACAGTGCATCCCTCCAAGTCTTAATCCGAACAAATTGTTCGGGATAGGTACATTATATCAGTTCTTCTTTTTAGATTCAATGTATTTGCGGCAAAAGAAAATGAGGTGTTAAAAATCGTTAACACCTCATCTGTTTTCTGCAAATATTCGGGCGATCTGGTTCATTTCCTCAGCACAATTTTTCGGCGAAAGGATCTGTATTTTCCCCATAAACTGAAACACCCATCCATAAAACGTGCCGCTGGGATTGACCTCAATCGTCACCACAAAGTGGCTATCATCGGCACGGCGAACAAGGGCATCCTCTCCATAGTTATCAATGATAATCCGCATCATGTCATTTTCACACAGCAGTTCCACAAGCACGGGCCGCTCACCGGCAAACATATCCACCATTTTGTTGGTGTAAGCTGCTATATCGAAATCCTCCGGCGCAGAAAAGCCCGTATTCAAAATCTCGGCGCCAGCCAAACGATCCACCCGGAAGTGTGCAATACTCTGGTGTTTGTGGGAGAATCCTATCAGGTAATAGTGATCGTTCTTCCATTCCAACGCATAAGGATTCACTATGTAGCGGTAACCATCATGCTTCAAAACTTTCTTTTTTTCTGCGGTATATTCATAATACTGGAACCGGATCTGCCGGTTCTCTAAAATAGCGGTTTGGATGCTGTCGATGATGTAATAGACCTTTTCATTCTGTGGCTTTACCCGGCTGGACAAGGCTGCTAATCTGCACAGCTGTTCGGCCTGCGGCCTGCTGGTCAGGTGGCACAGTTTCTGAACCAACTGCTCCGACTTCCTGGCAGAGATGATTTTGGAGGACGCCACCGCATCCGTCAGCATCTTCAGTTCTGGATATTCAAAAATGCGACTTCCAATGAAATACTGATTTTGAGTACTTTTGACCACCACAATATCTATACCGGCTGCAATCAATACATCCAAATCAGCATACACCGTTTGACGGACAGCGGAAATGTTTCTTTCTTTCAAATAGGCAAGAATGTCCGACACCGTAGCCGGATGAGCTTCATCGGTCTGCTGATACAGAAATCGGAGCAGCTCGATAATGCGGATATTCGTTTGGTTCTGCATGGCTTTCACCCCCTTTTTTGCAGAAACAAATGTGTCAGCGTCTTCCGGAAGCATATTCTCCCATATAAACATCCAGCACCTCTCTGGGTGGTTGGATCAGGGCATCCTCATACTGGCACTGCCACTGAATCTCCCGGCACATCTGGCCATCCGCCACGCCGTCTATCGTTTCCCCGTCTTGAATGGGGTTATCATGCTCCAGAATGTAGGACGCCGCATTGTAGGCATGGTTCACCACCCAGTTGGGATCCATGCCGTGGAAGTGGTACTGGAGGTCGGGCAGGAACAGGGTGCTCATGCCCACTGTGTCGATGAGCATATCCTCGGTGCCCTCAATGTTGAAGAAGCGGACATTGACGCCAAAGCGGATGAAGCGGTTCAGCCCCTCGATCTGGTGGGAACGCACATCTTCCGCCAGCAAGAGCTTGCCACAGTTCTGGAAATAGAACGCCTCACAGGTGGGGTACAGCTCCGCCAGGGTCTCCACGAAGTCGGCATCCAGGTTGGCCCGTTCAAGAG
>OGXK01000424.1_pt1 | contig 21932 bp, 8 predicted proteins | sample 1576261 | NCBI WGS metagenome assembly OGXK01 (sample SAMEA3541581, study PRJEB24748) | human gut metagenome | biome: human gut; feature: human-associated habitat; material: faeces | place: China | collected 2012 | reverse complement strand
TTATATTTCCATTTTTATCAGCAACGGCAGCCACCACTGTTACAAAGTCGGAGCCATCGGCTTTCAAGTTAACCCCTTCATTATCTGTCCAAAGCAGTAGCTTCTCCGGACGACGTGCCGGATGCACCTCATGGGTGGCAACCACTTTGCCATCTATCAGCCCTTCGGCCAGCAAAAGTACATCTTCTTGTTTTTTCTTCCGGGACATGGCTTTGTCCATCTGAAAATCATAGACATCCGGGAAAGTGATAACAGGTGAAGGCATACCGGCTTCTGTCAGTGGCTTGCTGTAAGTAGACACTTTCCCGTCTCTCATGAAAGTAAGCCGGACTTCCTCGCAATTCGAATAAACAGTGACATCCTTACTTGAGAATGGAGTCATTTCATGGGCTATATAAACCATCGGGCCAGTCTCGAAAAGGCGTTCCTGTTTCTCGGGCGAACGCTGTGCCTTGAACATATAATACGAATACTTGGGCTGACGGAATACATCCATCAATCCACCATAAAACGGATCAGGATGGTAACCACGTTGATGGTCGAACGAGTGCCAGAGACATCCACCCACATGTTGCCGGGGAGTGCGATAAAGAGCATCATAGCAAGTATAAGTATAGGTAGGATTGGCATAATGCCGGGCCTGGATGAGCATGGGTTGCTCTCCCCAGTTGCGTGCTACACGACTGGGTGAGTTATGCGAACTCCAATCATCCACATTGTCGCCCCACTCACGGGTAAAATAGGTAATTTTAGGATCAGCATTCGGATCACCCCAGGCCTTCCCATCAAAAGACGGATGGGTGAAAAGTACCGGGAAATATTCTTTGCCACGCGCTCCGCTGTCGCAACCCGAATAACAATAAGGGTAAGGATATTCCTGATCGACCAGTTCACGGGTCTTCTTGGCAAAATCATCCGGATACCAAGTTTCATTCAGGATAGGTTCCCACAACCAGACACAAGCATGATTACGGTCACGGCGTACCAGATTACGTATATCACTATATACACGTTGTGCAAATTCAGGGGCATCATTCCAGAACTGCCAGCCCGGAGTATTGACTATTACAAACAAACCGAGTTCATCGCATGCATCCATGAAAGCCGGGTCTTGCGGACAATGGGCATTGCGGATCACCTTCATTCCCGCATCCCGCAGTTTCTTTGCGTCACGCCAGTGAATGCTGTTGGGTACTGCATTACCTACTACAGCAAAGTCCTGGTGGCGATTGGCACCGATCAACGGTTCTTCATAAGGTCTGCCGTTCAGCCAGAAACCATCCTTACCTTTAAATTCCACACTGCGGATACCAATACGGCGACGGTAACCATCCACCACTTTTCCTTCGTGGTCGCGGATACGTACAATCAGATTATATAAAGTAGGAGTCTCCGGACTCCACAACAATGGATTCTTTACTGTGATTTTATCTTTTGAAGTAACAGCCTTACCCGGACGTACCTGTATTTTATCATTCAGGAACGCCACTTGAGTACCATCCGGTTGCTGCAATTCATATTCCACAACTCCTGTAAAAGTTTTACGGCTATCATTACGTAGATGAGCTTTCAACAATACTTCAGCCGAAGCATCCGATACCTTATCATAAGCCACAAACAGACCGCCACCTGCGACCTCGTCCTCAAAGTTAGGGTCGGTGATAAAGACAGGATTATGAGCTACCAGCCAGCAATCACGGTAGATACCACCGAAGTAGGTAAAATCAAGGACATCCTGTGCCTTTCCGGGAGGATAAGACGGATCATCACTATTGTCCGCCCATACGGCAATCACATTATCCTCTCCCCATTTCAAGGCGTTGGTTACATCTACGACCACCGGCAAGTAACCACCAAAATGCTCTTTTATCAACCGGCCATTCACAAACACCTTGCTCTTCCCCATGATGGCTTCAAAATGCAGGAATAACTTCTTTCCTTTCAATGCATCTGCGGGAGTGAAGTGCTTACGATACCAAACTTCACCTTGGTAATTGATACAACCGCTGGCTTCTGTAGGCAGATATTCAATCCCATTAGGCAGGGAGACTACAGCCCATTCCGTATCATCAAAACTTATAGCCTCAGCACCGGCAACGCTTCCTTTATAAAAACGCCAGGCCGGATTCATGGAAAACACTTCACGTCCGGAATTGGGTAATTCGAAGAAACCGGCAGTGGAAAACTCTGGTTGGTGAGACGCCTGCAATGCGCTGCAGGGAACTAACAATAAAACAATTAGAATTAAATGAATGATTTTTCTCATGAAGATAGTATTATTTTAGGTGTACACGATTTGATGCAACAACAACTGTTTACAACATCCGATACAAAAATAGGGCAAAACAGAAGATACGTATCACAATAATCACTATTTTTTAATCCAATTTTGTCTAACCACCCATTCTTTTTTACCTTCAACAAGACGAAAGAGTATAATATAAGGATGAGAATCTATTCGTGTTGATACATTCTCATCCATCCCAATTTAGAAACGACTGATTACCTTAAATTATTCTACCTTTACTATCCGAATATCAAATAGTCCTCCTACCGTATTATTTTTCTTTGCATGTAACTTCACCGTCACGGTTTTCTTTCCGGAAAGCAATTCTTTGGGAAGCGATACTACTTCATAATAGAATAAATCCGGAATGTCTTTAGGTTGGCAACGATCTATTGTAGCAATCTGCTTTCCATCTACCAATACATCAAATACCCTTGCACCTTCATCCGTATTGATGAACTGCATGTAGAGACTTTGAGGTACATCCGGCAACACCGCCATCTGGTACATAAAGTAACCGCCATTGGAAGCATGCCTCCATGAACGACCATATGCTTCACCCCAATCCATATTCACACCCGCCAGTTTATGATCGCTCTCCGAAAGTGGCGACTGAATCAGTACATGGTCTACCGTATTCGCTTGCAACATCTCATTTTCCTGAATAGTCTTCTTTTCCTGTTCATAAACAGCCTGATAATCTTTCATCTGTTTATAAAGCGGGAAATAGATGGCATAGCGGTTGAAATGAATTCTATTGAAAGGAATCAACTCAAAAGTAGTGGAAGCTACCTCCGATGAACATTCAAACACTAATTCCTTATCCGATTTTCTGGAAACTGCTTTCTTTATTTTATCTAAAGAACCTATTAACGCAGGAGCTGTCAGCATTGGAATTTCTAAAGTGGCAACCGTTCTTTTCGGGAATCTGAAACTATAGGCTTCTTCCAGTCCATTATTGTCGACTTTTGCTGCCAGGACTATGGGACCATAGAGAAATGCAGCATATTTATCACTGCCTTTCAGATATTCTACTGTAACTTGGGGAGTTAATTCCACCTCTACTTTGTCTCCATTGCTCCACGAGCGGTCCAACTGTACATAACCTTCAGTATTCGGAGCTAACTGCATCTTCTTGCCATTCACCCATACGGTCATCTTCTTCGCAATCGACCAATGAGGCTTGCGGATATTCAAAGTGAAATGAACGCCAGCAGCCGTATTGATTACAAAACCCACCTTATTATTATCAGGGAAGTCCGTGTTCTGTACCAGTTTCACACCTTTATCTTTCCAGTTCAGCTCGGAAGGCATAAAGAGGTTGACATACAACTCGGAACCTTGATGCGCATATATCATCTTTCCAAACTTTGCAGGAGCCTCCATACCTGTACCGGTACAGCACCAGAAACTATGATGCTGGGTTCCATATATCCGGTAATGTGCCGGACGCATAGAAGTATAGTAAGTACACATTCCTTCATGAGGATCATAATTAGCCAGGATATGATTATACAATACCCGTTCGTAATAATCCACCATCTTCATTCTTCCGTAATCCTGATACAAGGTTTCCGTCAGCCTCATCATATTCACGGAATTACAAGACTCCGGTCCTCCGTCACTTGGCACTCTCTTTTCAAACTGATCTACCGGGAAGAAGTGCTCTCCCGTACTGTTTCCACCAATCACCCAGGTATGCTTGTCTACCACAGTTTCCCAGAAAAACTGTGCCGCCCGGGTATACTTATCTTCCTGGGTATAGTTGTATACCTTCTCGAAACCCGTGAACTTGGGAATTTGCGTATTGGCATGCCAACCGTTCAATACATCCCGTTCCTCGGCTGCGGGAATAAGCATGTCTTCATCATTCAGAAGTTTAGCCCATTTCAGATACTTCTCATCGCCTGTAATCTCGTATACAGTGATATACGACTCATTGATAGAACCATGTTCACATACCAGTAACTCCTGAATCTGTTCATAACTCAGTTTATCCAGAACCTGATATCCAAACCAGTCAGCCATCTTCACCAGTACATCTTTTGCTTGAGGGAGATCACAACTCAGATAGGCATTATACAACCCTAACATGATTTTATTCATGATGTATACAGGTTCCCATACCCCGTTGATTGTCGGATTGTTGGTAGTGAACTTTCCACTCACTACTTCTTCAAAGATGCGTCGCCCGTTGATAGTTGCCAACAGATAGCCATCTCCCTGGGCATCCTGACACTCTTTCAGTCCGCGAACCATCTTTTCAATCTTTCTCTTCAGTGCCTCATCTCCCGTAGCTTCATACATCATTGACATGGAAGACAACGAGAAGCCCATAATATGCCCGGCCAGAGGGCCACCACCCCAGACATCTTCGGACTCCCAGAAAGGATAAGCAGGTGCATCAGGAGCAAGACCTGCCTCCCGCCGGAACCAGGATAACAGACGTTCCGGCTCCAATGATAGTAGATAAGCATGATCCAGTTCCTGAATATCTTTAAACTGACTATCGCCAAGTCTCACGTCCGTAAGCGGAAACAAAGTCCGTTGTGTGGGTTGCACAGGGTTCACCACTATTTTAGTATCTGCAGCTTCGGCAGTTGTGTAGGCACTTAGCAAAGTACCTACCAGCAAACAAGTTATATATTTCATCCGTTCTGTTTTATGTATAAAATTTACCAACCATGATTCTGAATCAGGTTCTTATTCTTATCGATCTCAGTCTGTGGAATCGGGAACAGGTAATGCTTATCCTCAAATACACGTTTCATCAGTTTCGAGCGTTTGTAAAATACGGATAAACCCACTTGCTTCGACTCGGAAGGAACATTCAGATTCAATCCTGATTGCTGTGCAGCCTTTTCCAATTCTTGTATAACAGGAAGTGAATTCATGCCCGTAACATTCGCACCATCCACCTTTTTAGCTATCATCCAGCGACGTACATCATAGAAACGATGGTTCTCATAGAATAACTCTACCCGACGTTCGTTTCTGATTCTCTTACGCATTCCCACCTGGGTTTTATCCTCTTCAGTGATGGGAAGTGAAGGCATACCTACCCTGTTTCTCACTGCATTGATAGCACTATATACTTTGTCATCCGGTCTATCCAAGTATTCATTCCAAGCTTCGGCACAATTCAAATATTGTTCAGCCAAACGGAACAATGGATAATGATGGCTTGTACGCCATGACATTTTCAAATTAATATTAGGATCCATCCATTTACGAATACCATATCCTGTTTCACAACTCTTTCCTACCAGCTTCTTATTCCCCTCAAAGAAGTCATCACTATTATTCAGCCAATAAGCATAGTATAGCGGACGATTGACAAATTCCGACTTCCAATAAGTTCCCTGGAATAATATGGAGGCATAAAAACGCGGATCACGATCCTTATACATATTAGATATATTCTCAACATGTTTCATCGTTTTTCCGTCATGCAATTCACCTGACCAGAAACCTGTTTCCGTATATCCGGACTCCGGATTTATCTGAGGATTACCATTTGCATCATAAATCACACAACCATCGTCATCCATCTTGAAAGGGAAATAACCGTCTTTGGTTTCATATGCATCCACCATCTCCTGCAAAACAGAGAACTTACCATAACCACCGTAATCACCGGCATTGGAGGTACATTCCTGATCAATCGTCATATCCGTACCCAGCAATCCCGGAAGAATGATTTCCTTGGAATGTGTGTTATCATAGAAGAGTTTCGCATAATTATCCACCGGATTGGAAGGATTGGGCTGTTCAAGAATGATACCTGCACGAGCACTCCAATCTATTACAGCTTGTGCTGCTTCCGCCGCTCTTTTCCATAACTCTTTATCGTATCCCTGAGGGAATAACTGCGTACCATCAGGATTTATCTGGTCAGCATACATCTTGTTACCATTGTACAAAGGACTTGCCATATACAGCAAGGTACGGGCTTTCAGTGCCAGACAGGCCCCCTTAGTAATTCGTCCCAATTCTTGGGTAGAATAGGAATCAGGCAATCCGGCTGCAGCAATATCCAATTCAGAACAGATATAATCGACTACTTCAGTCACAGAAGCTCTCGGCAACATCGTATTCTCCACATTAGAAATGTCCACCAACTCCTTTGGCAAAGGAATAGCACCGTACTGACGGAAAAGATCGAAAAAGAAATAGGCTCTGAAGAAACGGGCTTCCTCCTTATACTGCTTCACACGATCCGAATAATATGCTATTTGTGTAGCTTTCAATTCTACTTTATCTATATTGTCAATGAAAACAGTGGCACGACGAACGAAATTGTACATAAACTTCCATTCACCTAGCGGGTTATTCGAAGCGCCCCATGCCCCGCTGTTATACAACAGTCTGGAAGCCGGAGTTTCCCAATGATCATACATCTCATCGGTACAAGCACCCAGCTCACTCTTGAATCCGTCACGCCTCAAGCTCCCATGGTCCCAATATAAGCTCCAGTAAATACGTCCCAAGGCCAGTTCCGCAGTTTTGATATCACTGAAGATTTCTTCTTCAGAGGAAACTTCTGTCGGTGCAATATCCAGATAGTCACAAGACGTTGTCAGCATGACAGAACATATAAATAATAGTATAAATTTTATCTTTTTCATATCTGTATTTCTTTAAAAGGTCAAGTTTACTCCGATATTATATATTTTCTGTTGAGGGTAGTTACCCGAGTTATGAGGCATTTCCGGATCGAAGACTTTAATCTTATCCCAAGTGATCAGATTTTCTCCTGTCAGATAGAAGCGGCAGCCTGCCATTCCCATCCGTTTGCAAACAGCTTCTGGCAACGAATAACCGATCTCAAGATTCTTCAGACGGAGGTAGTCGGAGGAACGCGTCCAGTAGGAACTTGCCTGATAATTGTTTGGATTAGAGTCAGATGTCATACGAGGATAGTCTACCTTTGCATTCTGCGCCGGAGTATTGTCCTTCGACCAGTAATTACCTTTCACATCGGCAAGGACATTGGAGAAGCGAGCAAAGGGCCAAACCAGATCACCGGAATACCAGATATATGCTCCGGCAGCTCCCTGGAACAGTACACTCAGGTCAAAGCCTTTATAACTACCGCCCAATGAAAGACCGAATATCTTATCAGGTTTATCGATACGTCCCAAAAAGCCCTCATCTTCCGCATCAATCACATTGTCATTATTCAAGTCCTTATATTTGATATCACCGGGCTGCACATCACCATACATTTGTTTCGGACTGTTAGCAATATCTTCTTCCGATTCAAACAAACCGATAGCTGTCAGTCCCCACATCTCACCAATCCGACGTCCTTCGTTTTCACGCCACTCACGGCCCACATAGTCAGGTTCGGTCATATCAATGATCTTATTGCGTGCATAAGAGAAATTGGCTACAGCAAAGATGCTGGCATTACGGAAAGCCTTACGATATTCCAATTCTAATTCAAAACCTTTATTATCTACAATACCTGCATTGATAAGCGGAAGGGACTCCACACCCGAGAGGTCGGGAATAGTCAAAGGAGTAGTGAGAATATTCGTACGGTGTTCGAAGAAGATGTCACCGGTGAAACGCAACTGATTATTGAACAAAGCTATATCCAAACCGACATCTATCTTCCGGGCACGTTCCCACGTTACATTCGGATTTCCGGTAGTGGCTTCCTGGGCACCTCCCAGATACCAACCATCGCGCACATAACCAAAGTTATAACCATACATATTCGGGTTCCAAGTCGTCATATACATAAAGCGGCTACCACCAATCTGATCATTTCCCACTTCACCGAAAGAAGCCCTTAACTTTAACATATCGAGCCAAGATACATTATTCTTTATAAAGTTCTCTTCTGAAATTAACCAGCTACCGGACACGGCAGGGAAGAAACCAAAACGCTTACCTTTCGGGAAGTTCTCGGAACCGTTATATCCCGCATTAAATTCAAAATAATACTTCTTGTCCAAATTATATGTAACACGCCCCACCAGACCTTGTCGGCGATAAGGCAAACCAGCCACCGCATTCTGAGTACCTCCACCCACACTCGGTGTATTTTGTTGTTGGTTATACAATGCCAGTAAACCTACCTGATGCCGTCCAAATTGTCTGTCATAATTCAAAGAGGCTTCTACTACGGCTGTTCTCCAACCATTGGCAATCACATCATAACCTAATGTCGTATTACCATCTCCTACGGAAGAATAAGTTCCTTTGGATAGATCCGTTTCATTTTCATCAATTGAGAATGTATAAGACTTATAAGAACGATGTCTGTTCACATTTCGCCAATTACTATTATCAAAACTTATACGTCCTTTGGCAGTCAAACCTTTCACCAGTCCCGACATATCCCAAGATAATCCCACCGTAGCATTCAACGTTGTGGTATGGTGTGCCCCATAACCGGTCTGCGTAAGAAGAGCATACGGATTAGCATTTTTACCTGCAATTTCACCGATGGATCCATCCGGATTAAGCATAGGATACCACCAGGAAGGAGTTTGTTGTATAGCTTTGAAGATAGTTCCTGCCGCCTGACCGGGGAAGTTGTTATCTTGGATAATTCCTCCAAGATTCAGTTCCATCTTCAGTCTCTTAGAGAAATCCACATCCAGATTGGAACGGAAATTATAGCGTTCGGAACGTACCTGAGTATCGTAATCATTCAAGTCCGTATGCTTGTACATACCACTTTGATTCAGATAGGATACGGATATATAGTAACGAACGGCACCGCTACCACCCGATACATTGACATTGGCCTGAGTTTTGAATGAGGCTTTCCGCAACAACTCTTCTTGCCAGTTTACATTAGGATACAAATACTGGTAAGTAGGGTTACTGCGATCACGGAACTTCTCAATATACTCATCCGTATATGTTGCATAATTAAGACCATCATTCTTCAGACCTTCTCTGTAAAGTTGCAAAGCATCATATGATTCCAGATATTCCGGCAATCGGGTAGGATTCAGCACTGCTTGCTGCACATTAACATTAATGCGAGGCTTACCCTCAGATCCTCTTTTCGTAGTAACAATCACAACTCCATTCGCACCACGCACTCCATATACGGCTGTGGAAGAAGCATCTTTCAGGATAGAAATACTTTCTATTTCATTCGGGTCGATATCACCAAAAGCGCGTTCAATGCCATCTACAATAACTAACGGATTGGAAGCAGTCTGATAGGTTCCTTGACCACGTACCCAGATGGTAGCACCGTCATAACCCGGTTCTCCCGAGTACTGAATAGCAGTAACACCGGTCAACTTACCTGCCAATGAATTAGATATATTGGCAACAGGAGATTGAGTTAGTTCTTTGGTACTGACAGCAGATACAGCACCCGTTACCGTCACTTTTTTCTGAGTACCATAACCAACTACTACAACTTCATCCAGCATTTCATTGGATTCCTGCATCACAACATTCAATACAGACTGATTTTTCAACTGGATTTCCTGTTTCTGATATCCTATATAAGAAAATACCAATATAGCATTATTCGAAACATTTGTAATCTCGTACTGCCCGTCAGCACCGGTAATCACTCCCTGGGCAGTTCCTTTCACTGTGATAAGTACCCCTATTAAGGGTTCTTTGTCGACGCCTGTCACTATTCCCTTTATTATTTTTGTAGCTTGTGTCGTAGAAGCTACAGCAGCAACATCGGCAAACAAAGCAAGGGGTGAATTGACAAACAACAATGTCATAATCAAACAAATCCCCCAGCAGGAATGCCATTTGTCAGGGAGCATTCCAACATCAAATACTCTTTTCTTTTCCATAAATTAGATCAATTAATAAGTATAACAATAGTGTATTATAAGAACTCATAGTATCAAATCTGTCTCATTTTCCAGAAATCCGCAGTTTGATTAACACAAATGTAGGGATTAGAAGAGAAGATTTACATCATAATTTTGGCAAAAGACAATAAAATCCTGTCATTAATAGGGGGTACAAAAGGTTCTTGGCAAGCTTTGCAAAGATTCTTTCAACACAGAACTGTCAAAGGGGGCAGGCTGTCTTATGAATTGTAATTACCATATTTGTATATGGCAGAAAATGCAATCATATCAGTTTTAAGAGGCACTATACTAACTATCAAATAGAAATAGAAACAAGCATTTTCCTTTCTATACTATCAGCTTCTTGAAATTCTACGAACTCAAGGTTTGAATAAAACAAGCTATCTGGAAAAAAGAAATCATATTTTGCGGGAAAGAACCTGCCTATTTACTCCAAAACAAACGTTCTATTTACCCCAAACATACAATCTAATCAGTCAAAACACACAATCTGTTTCTATAAAACAGATAATCCTTTTTCCAAGGCTACACCATTTTGCTCAAAAGGTGTAACCTTTTACCCCATTAGGTGTAGCCATGTATCATAAAGGGTATAACCATTCCGCCAACCAGAACTTATTTGTTCTGGTTGGCGGAAGCACTTGAAGCAAAGAAAACTTTCCTTTTCAATACAGTTCAGACAGATTCAAATCCAAACGTGCAAGATATTAGAAATTATATAGCATTTTATCACATTATTCCCAGTCTTAGTATCTCTTCAAATCTTTGAAACGCAAAATCCTTGCGTTTCTTTTCACTTCTTTATAAATGGGACGGACGAAAGGATTCTGAAAGAGCCAAATTATCATTTTGCCATTTTGCTACTTCATTCCTACACTCTCCTATTCCTTTTGTTTTTGTGTCCGGCAACCGAATACTCCTCCGGCAATCATTCCGGGCAAAGCCTGAATCTTCACCGTCACACTTTTTCTGCCTTTCGTCAAATTAGCAGGTATGGGATAAGCCCTGTCAATCCAGGCACTATAAGTTTCCGCCCGCAGTTTTTGCTCACCAATCTTCCGGTCATTTACCAGAATCTCAAACTCCCGGTTACCACCATCCGTACTGAGATAAGTCAACACCAATTCCATCGGTCGTTCCGCATCCACCTTCATTGTATAGGAGAACCAACCGCCATCCGATGCATCCCGCCAAGTATTGGGTCCTCCGGTATGCGTATTCTTACCTTTCAGGTTATGGGCTACCTCCGAGTCAGTATGCCCGATAATAACTTTATCCGTCATACGCCCACGCTCTATCAGTTGATTCTTCAGAATTGTTTCATCCGAAGGAAACCATACGGTCATCTCACCATTTCCCCTATGGGAACGTGCATAATAAGGAATCAAAGTAAGGGAATCAATTACAGACTTGATGACTTTAAAGTTATCCTCAGCAACAATCCGTTCAGCCTTGCCCTTCAATACATTTACTCCACCGAACATGGCATTTTCAAAAACGGGCGCAAAAGCTGTTTCCGGTTTCAGTACATAGTTAAGAACTACATTCTTATTATCGGCAAATTCAGCGCAATAAACAATCGGGCCGCGTTCCACAGCTATATGATTGACATCAGCTTCCACCAGATCATTTGCCTTACATGTATGTACCTCCATGGGTAAATTCATTTCAATGACATCACCCGGTTTCCAATCTTCCGACAGAACAGCATAGCCTTTTTCCATTCTGTACTCTTTGGCGCGTCCATTTACGGTTATCTCCACCGCTGGTTTATGGGTTGCCGTATAGTTATACAAATCAGAAGGAACCGGCTGATCATTCACCCATCCGGGAATACGCAGCATTACGTCGAAGTGCTTCTTGCTTTCGGGTGTCAATGTCAGTATGACTTTACCATCCCAAGGGTAATCAGTTTGTTGTGTCAGCTTAATATGCTCTCCACTGTTTAAAACAACTTCGGCCTCATTGGCTCCGTATAAGTTGACATACATTCCTTTGGCAGAAACCGCATACACATATCCGGGAACTGAAGGAATGAAACGAGATAAATTGGAAGGACAGCAAGAGCAATCAAACCATTCGCTACGTTCGGCACCATTCTCATCACAAGTCAACACATTCGGATAAAAGAATTTCTTGCCATCCAGACTGATGCCACTCAGCACACCATTATACAAGGAACGCTCCAGAACATCAATATATTTGGAATCTCCATGCAACATAAACATGCGCAGATTCCACATACAGTTGGCTATAGCGGCGCAAGTCTCACAGTAGGCGGTACTATTGGGTAATTCATAGTTCTTGCCGAAAGCTTCGCCGTGACGGGTGGAACCGATACCACCGGTGATATACATTTTCTTTCCAACTACATTTTCCCAAAGCTTATCTATAGCATTCTTATAAGGTTCTTCGTTCTTAAGTGCGGCAACATCTGTCATTGCAGAGTACATGTAAGTAGCTCTCACGGCATGGCCTACCGCCTCATCCTGTTCCAGCACCGGTTTATGATCCTGCCAGTAAGCGCCGTTGCGGAACTGGTCTTCACTACTACGGTCGTACTTATCATACTTTCCACGTGCATCCAAGAAGAACTGGGACAGATCGAGATAACGTTTATCTCCCGTTACCCGGTAGAGTTTAACCAAACCGATTTCAACTTCCTGATGTCCGGGTGCTACCGTGATTTTCCCTTCTTCCGGTCCAAAAGTCTCGCATAGCAGATTCGCACTCTTTATCGCTATATCCAGGAACGAACGTTTCCCTGTTGCCAGATAATGAGCCACCGCGGCTTCGTACATATGTCCTACATTATAGAGCTCATGACTATTATCCCGTTCATTCTCCCATCTTTCCTTACCGATCCACGGATGGTTTCCGCCACTTGTACGGACTGTATACAAGTATCCGTCCGGTTCCTGCGCGGCAGCAATCAGGGTGATAAGACTATCCACATAAGCGTCCAACGCCTTATCCTGCTTGACCGCCATCAGATAAGAAGCTCCTTCCATAATTTTATAGACATCCGAATCATCAAACGGATAAGGTGAATTGAACTCACCCTCCATCAATTTGCCTGCTACGGCAAAATTATCGATGCGATGCGTATCTTCACATTTCTGGAAAGCAAAAGGAACGGTTACACTACGAATGGTTTCGATACGTGGCGCCCAAAAGTTATCATTGAAATGCACATTGGTAAAAGGCACATCCTTATAAAAGTAATCAGACTTTTCCTGCATAGACTCACAGGAAAGGAGAGTACAGGAAGCCAAAAGGACGATCAGTGTTTTCTTCATGGTTATTCTATATTTTATGATTTATCTATAATTCGTATCAGAAGTTATTTTCAATTCATACAATCCGCCCGCCCGCTTATCCTTACCGGCCCGGAATGTCACTTTCACTTTATCTTTGCCTTGTGTCCATTCCACCGGAATAGGGAATACATCGTCCACATAAGTCAAATAAAGTCTTCTGTCCAAACGGACCGTACATAGCAGGTTATCATCTACTAGGATATCAAATTGACCGGCTTCCGATTCATCCCCCCAGAAACGGCAAATCAGGTTATAGGGCTTCGTTTCTTTTTTATCTATATGCAGAACGTAAGAAAACCAGCCGCCGTCTGCCATACGATATTGTCTGTTCTTTGCCCAGAAGAAATCGTGCCAGTAGATGGAGTCATTCTCTCCCCAGAGCAGATGTTTCTTTTCATTTTTTTCATCTCCTATCTTCACTTCATCCGTCAGAGAACGAGTGCGATAGGTAAATTCATCGGGACTGTATATTTTCCAGTAGACCGTATGCCGTTGATGATGCATCCGGAAATAAGGAATCAGTTCCACATCCTGTTGCTTACCCCCATTCTTAACTGTAAAGTGCAGCGGACTTTGTGAAGAACATACAATCCAACTCTCCAGGTCAGCCAATGAGCCAACCAGCATCGGGATATTTCCGGCAGGTACCGATTCACGGCATGCCCGATTATCGGAAACACGGTCTGCCGGCATATTCTCCTTACCCAATCCACCGGCCAGCAACAACGGGCCATACATGACAGAACCAAAGTGAGGTTCATCCTTTGCATAGTCGATATATAACTTCCGGGCGAATACCAAAGTGATGACGTCTCCTGTCTGCACCGGAGACAACAGACGTATATAGTTTCCTTTATGGGCTTCCGTCTTCGCTTCTTTTCCATTGATCAGAACCACCGCTTCGCCATCTACCCAGGCAGGATAACGAAACAGGAATGAACCGGTATAATCCCCTTTTTTATCTATACTGACAGAAATCGTATCCGATTCCGGGAAACGGGTATTCATTGTCAACGCCATCCCCTTTTCTCTCCAATTTAGGCGTGAGGGAATATACAGATTGACCAGTAAATCCTGTTCTGATTTAAAATAGATGGACTCAGCATACTTGGAATGATTTTCCATACCTGTACCGACACAGCACCAGAAAGAATCGAACGGAGTACTGTATTGTTTGAAGGAACCGGGCAACAGAGACGTATAATAGGTTACACATCCGGGCATATCCGGGTCCTGAGAAGCTAATATATGATTATATAAAGCATGCTCATAGTAATTCAGATATTTAAAATCTCCATCCAGCATAAACATTTGTCTGGACAATTTCAGCATATTATAGGTATTACAAGTCTCAGCCGAAGTATAATCCAGACGCTTACTCTCCTCACCCGGTATGCCGAAACGTTCATAGCAACTATTTCCTCCGATAGCCAACGTGTGATTATTTATAATCATATCCCAGAAGTTACGGGCAGCTTTATGATAAACTTCATTAGAGGAAAATTCATATTCCCGGGCTACTCCCATAAATTTAGGTATCTGATCATTGGCATGGCGTCCAAATAGTACATCTTCTCCATTGGCTACCGGATATATTACATTAATGTGATTAAATCTCTTGGCTGTCTGCAAATACTTATCATCTCCGGTTATGCTGTAGATATCGGTAAACACTTCATTCATTCCGCCTTGCTCCACACTCAGTGTACTCTGAAATAAATCGCTATTACTATTCAAAGCAATATTAGCAATGAAATCGGCCAAAGGAAGCAGGATATCTTTCGCCTGCTTGCAGCCTGCATAGACATAGGCATCCTTCAAACCTGCCAGAATCTTATGAATGCAATACCAGGAATTGCCATTCTGGTTATAATTCCAGGGTTGTCTGGTCTCATCGGGCCGGTTCAGGATAACGTTACCTTGCAGTAATTGCCGATATCCTTCCTTCGCTCCCGCACCGGAAATGAACCATCCGTCTTTTGTCTGATTCTGGCATTCCTGCAATTCGCTCAGCATATAATTGAGTTTATCCAGGAACGCTTTCTCGCCTGTAGAAGCATACATCATGGCACAAGCCGACATATAATGTCCGTAGCTACATCCTCCATGTGTTTCCCAACCTCCATAATTAGAGCCTTTTCCTTGTAGCCCCACACCACGGCGTACATGCGGAATCAGCCTGTCTACTTCCAGCGAAAGCAAGTATTCTTTATTCAGCTCCATTGCTTTCTTGAAATAGCTGTCAGTCAACTCCACATCCGACAGGGCAAAGGCTTGCCACACCGGAACATGCACGCGAGGCGCTTTACGCACCTTCTCATATTCCGATGCCGGCAACTTTGTTATCCCTAAAACCAGTATACCTATAATCAATATCAATCTACAGTTCTTCATAGTATCCCGATGTTATCTCATTTATTTTATTGGGTTACGGGGAAAGCCGAAATACGCAAACGGGCGGCTCCCATCGGTATAAGCGTAATCTCTTCCAGTACTTCACTTTTGGGAGCATCTTCTTCCGGCAATACTCCGCACAGTCCATACTTGTCAATTCCCCAGGAAGGTACTTTCCGCCCTTTTGCCTTTATCATAAGGGGCACACTCTGAGTGGTAAAAGGATAATCATCAGAAGGCCATTCTTTTCTTTCTACTTTCAGGCACTGTGTCAAAGTTTTATCGTCCAGCTTCAAAGCATAATTCCATGCACTCTGCGGATAAATCTCGTAAGTAGGCCATGCGTTCACGTCCGCATCCTTCTGCCATTTGGAATCCCAGATGGCTGTTTCCGCACTGTTCACTTTCCTATATTCTTCTTCTATCAACAGAGAGAAAGTCAACGGACCATAATTCACACTCGCACTATTCTGGTTTGTTTCCCAACGCTTGACGGATAATACCATCGGCAATTGTAAAGTAACCACATCACCTTCGCTCCATGTTCTGCACAAACGGATGTATTTACCCGACTCCATATCAGCATTCACCACATTCCCATTGACAAGTACTTTGGCACTCTTACACCAGGAAGGAATACGTAGATACAAAGGGAAATCCACACTCTCAGAAGCTTGCAAGACAAAACGTATAGACTCCTCGAAAGGATAGTTCGTCTCTTCTTTCAGGGTAACGACTGTACCGTTTTCACCCACCTTGGCCTGCGTGGTACAAGGACCGTAAATAACGGCAGCCAAACCATTATCGGGAGTTGCATACATCAGGTTCTCAATATAATAAGGCCATCCCTGCGCATGATTATGCTGGCAGCAACGACTACTGAAAGGATTCATTGCCAGGAAAGGGCCTCCATTATCGATACCGGGCCTATGATTCTGAGAATCACTCACTACCTGATTGGGACAGGTAATGTATCTCAATGCCTTAAAATCAGGCATCACTGCTGCCGGATAAGAATTAAATGCCACATCCTCGCAATGTTCTGCCCAGAAAGGATCACCAGTCATACAAAGCATGATTTCATCCGAAGCCATCTGCTCTACAAAGCCACAGGTTTCTGTTCCCTGTCGCGGATCTATATAAGCCAGACGGGCATTCTCGTCAGCTCCAAACATACCTCCCGGTACTTGCCCAAATATGCGGCGCACCAGATGGTGTACTCTATAAGAAGCTTTCAAATCTGCCGAATCACCACTAAGCATATAATAAGTAGCCGGCTCACGGAAAGATTGAGCGATATTTACATTATGCCAGTTAGGCAATGCCGAATCATTAGTCCAGTCGGCAGTATTACGGTGTATCTTCTCTGCAAGCTCCAGCAGGAATTTATCACCCGTCCGGTTGTAAAGCCAATAAACACTGTACAGATTATCTCCTCCACGACTGTTTTCCCAATAATCCTTCAGGAAATTCTCATCAGGTACCGTCATTTGCCATTTGAAATAGTTAGTCATAAGACTGATAACCCTCTCATCACCGGAATATTCATAATAGGATTGCAGACACCAGAGCATGATCATATTTGCCCAAAGTTCCCGGTTCCCCCTTCGTTCATTGACCGGACCAAAATATCCATCCGGTTGCTGACTTCGGATAGCCGCTTCAATCCAAGTTTGAGTTTCAGCTATCATTGTAGAATCATTCAGAATATATGCCATATTGCCATATCCCTTCAACCAGTAAGGAACTTCCTCCCAACCATGATCGCCACCGGAGAGTAACCATGCATTGTCTTCCTTATCCAACCATGCACTGATCTCGCCCAGTTTACCTGTCAGGCCTTCCTTCTGCAATAATAAGTACTTTTTCAACCAGCCTTCCGGTTTAATATTTCCTACCGGCAGCTTAATAAAGTGCAGAGGCTTCAGTGGTAATCTGTTTCCCGTATAGCTCACATTAGCAGAGGCCGTATACGGACGGGATAAAATATTCACTTCTGTCGAGGCATTCTTTTCCGTACAGGACATAAGCACAGCCGTAGCTAAAAAAGAGCCAAGCAATAAGTTCTTCATTTTTCTTTTCCTATTAAGCATATCGTTATCTTTTAAATTATTTCTGTGACAGCAAAAATACAGCAATACAGAAACTTTACAGGATAAAATCCAACCTGAAAATGCAACGATTCTGTTATTCGACCTTATTTTATATTCTTAATAGCCTCCAAAACTTTTCTTACCTCCATTAATTGATCCGGACTCCATTTTACCACCTTTCTATCATATGTGATTAATCCGTTGATTTCACTTTCCACATCCGTGATCTGGGTATAAACAGCAGCACACAATCCTTCCTGTTTTTTTAGTTCTTCTACTTTGCCGGCATACTCAATGAACAGTCTTTTAAGATCTTCCGCACTATTCACCGTTGTATAATTCACTTCACTGCCTGCCCAGATATGATTATCTATTTTCAAATTAATACCACCATATTCTCCACAAACCACAGCCCGCTGATTCACCGGATTATCATAGACAGCCGGTAGCGGATAGTGATGTTTATCAATCATATCCCCGATTTCATAATCAAACCAACCGCTGGCAGCATTCACCAGGCGACCGTTACTCTTTTCCTGTACTTTTTTGACAGCCATACGTGTATAAGCCTCACGCTTATCTTCAATATCTTTCCGGTCATATTGCCCCCAGCCTTCATTAAATGCCACCCAAGTGATAATAGAAGGAGTATTCTTCAAACAGTTCATGATATTATGGGCTTCACGTACAAAGTTGGTTTCCACCCAGTCGTTTCTTTGTGTATTAGTGGTCGCATTCGGAATATCCTGCCAAACCAGCATTCCCAGTTTATCACAATGATAGTACCAGCGTGCAGGCTCTACTTTCACATGTTTACGTATCATGTTGAATCCCATTTCTTTCACCATCTTTACATCATATTCCAATGCCTCATCCGAAGGAGCGGTATACAATCCATCAGGCCACCAGCCCTGATCCAATACACCGTACTGGAACAATGGTTTATTATTTAGATAAATACATGGTTTGCCGTCTTTTCTCTCCAATGCGATTTTACGCATACCTGCATAACTTTTCACGATATCTACAGTTTTACCGTCCTTCTGCAATTCAATCTCAACATCATATAAGAATGGGGACTCAGGACTCCACAGGCGAGGATTCTTCACCGGTATTTGCAATTCTTCGCCAAAGGAGGAAACTTTCATCTTAGTAACTTCCTTCTTATCAGCCAATACACGAATCACAGCACTCATGTCATCCGATAACGCATTAGGCATGAGCGTGATTTTCATCTGTTCATTGTCAATATCAGGTACGATCAGGAAGTCGGACAAATGGGTCTTTGCTACAGGCTCCAACCACACAGTCTGCCAAATACCTGTTACGGGAGTATACCAAATTCCATTCGGATTTAACGACTGCTTACCATGAGGCTGGCCACCAGCCCACTGGGAATCAAAGACCTTTATCACCAGCTCTTGTTGGGCAGTCTTTTGCAGGTAAGGGGTGATATTAAAGGAAAAGGCATCGTATCCGCCTTCGTGTGTACCTACACTCTTCCCATTGACATAAACTTCGCACAACCAATCCACAGCACCCAAATGCAGCAGTAATTCTTTTCCCTTATAATTCTTTGGTACAGTAAACGTTCTTCTGTACCAGTAATTCTTATCATCATTCTTCGCATCAACTTCCATTACTCCCGAAAGAGCAGACTCTACAGGAAAAGGAACCAGAATACTTTTATCAAAGACCCGTTTCTCATTATACGTATCCCCATATGTACCACGGGTAAACTCCCATATTCCATTCAGATTAATCCAATCGTTCCGCTGCATCTGCGGACGAGGGTATTCTTCCAAAACATGTGCAGGATCTATCTTTTCTCCCCAGGTAGTCATGACTGCAACTTTAGCAGGTTTCCACTCCTGAGAACATACGGAGAAAATGAGTCCAAATATCAATAGGAAAGAAGAAATCAATCTATTCATCATACTGTGTTTTAATAAAGTACTATTAGTTATTATCTCTTTTTATAATCCGTACATCAAAAATACCACCTGCCGTACTTCCATTCTTAGCCTGGAATTTAACCGTCACAGCATTTTTGGAAGCAATACAACTATCGGGTATCTCGATATAGCGTCTATACAGTCCAGAACAGTCTGGATTAGGAGTAGAAAGATCAAGAGTCTGTATCGGTTTCCCATCAATCAGTACATCAAATACCCGGTTTCCTCCATCACTCCCAAAAAGCTGTAAACATAAAGACTGTTTCACACCGGGCAGAGCTTTCAATTCATACATAAAATAGCCTCCCTTATTTGCATCTCTCCAGTCGTATCCGTTAGAAGAAAATACCGCCTCCATTTTGTGTGCCTTTTCCGACTCTTGATTAGCCACGATCACCCAGTCGACAGTCTTGGCCTGCAGTTCAGCCTCTTCTTGCTTTTGTTGGTTCTCCAATTCATTCATTTCTTTATGTGCCTTTAAATAATCGTCTTTCCGATCATAATGACGGAAATAAACTGCATACCGACTCCAGTGAATCGTATTAAACGGAACCAGTTCCACGGGTTGGGAAACCACTTTATCAGTACATAAAAATGCAAGTTTATCCCCTTTCATACGGGTTATAGCAGATGCGATCTTCTGAACATTACCAAAGAAAGCCGGTACCTTGACTACAGGATAATTTTTCGATGCGATTGTGCTCCGTGCTGATCTGAAATCTGCTTTTTGTAACTGAGCGTCAGGAATCCGGACACCCAATACGATAGGACCATATTTCAAAGCTATATAATGGCTAGCCTGATTCAGTGGAACCACCTCCACTTTCATCGGTAAATCAATATCCACCCGGTCTCCATCCTTCCAATGTCTATTGATAGAAATATAGCCATCGGCTCCTGCTTTCACTTTCTGACGTTTACCATTAATCATTACAGTTAGTGAGGATGTTCCCACCCAATAAGGACAGCGTACCTTCAGATCAAATTCAGAGTCTCCCGAAATAGTCAGATGAGTAGAACTTTCATCCGGGAATGAAGTCTCCTGCCGAACCTGAATATTCTCTTTCCATGAAACCACTGAAGGAATAAACATATTGACATAAAGAGCCTCATCCGTATGTGCATAGATCATCTGTCCAAACTTGGATGTCTGTTCAAACCCTGTACCTGTGCAGCACCAGAAAGAATCATACGGAGTGCCATACACCTTATAGTGGCCCGGCTTCATAGAAGTATAATAAACGCACATTCCCTGATCCGGATCATAGTTGGCGAGAATATGATTAAACAGTACATTCTCATAATAATCTACTTTTTCAACCTCACCATAATCACAGAACAACCGTTCCGTCAGACGCAACATATTCACAGAATTACAGGATTCCGGTCCACCGTTATGTTCAATTCTCCGTTCAAATTCTTCGGGAGCAAAGAAATGTTCACCTGTACTATTTCCTCCCATTACCCAAGTGTGTTTATCTACTACGGTTTTCCAAAAGAAGCGGGCCGCCTTGGTAAACTTCTCATTTCCATCATAACGATAAACCGACTCAAAACCAGTAAACTTAGGAATCTGAGTATTTGCATGCCAACCCTGCAAAATATCCCTTCCTTCAGACATCGGTACCCACATATCTTCATCATTCAGCATCTGCGCCCATTTCAGATATCTCTTTTCTCCTGCTATCTCATACACATCCACAAAAGACTCATTGATAGAGCCATGCTCACAAACCAACAGTTTTTGAATATCTTCATGCGACAACTTATCCAGAATGGAATAACCAAACCAATCAGCCATCTTCACCAAAATATCCTTAGCCTGTGGTAAATTACAACGCATATAGACCTGATAAAGCCCAAGCATGATTTTATTCATCACATATACCGGCTCCCATGTCTTATCATGAGGTGTATCTATAAAGGGATTTGAAGTTTCGAAATTACCATGTACAATGTTCTCAAAGACAGCTCTACCATTGATAGTCGGTAAGAGATATCCATCGCCTCCCGCCTGTTGGCAAATAGCCAGTTCCTTTAATATATAATTCAATCTTTCCAGTATG
>OGXK01000402.1_pt1 | contig 22491 bp, 17 predicted proteins | sample 1576261 | NCBI WGS metagenome assembly OGXK01 (sample SAMEA3541581, study PRJEB24748) | human gut metagenome | biome: human gut; feature: human-associated habitat; material: faeces | place: China | collected 2012 | reverse complement strand
CCTATTGGTTCCGGAATAAAGCGGAGGAATTGGTGGTAGCATCGGCTGCTCATGGGCATGCCGCCTGCCCCTAGACCCGTTCTTTTTATGCAACTTATTTATTCATTTGCAAGCTTGTATTCAGATGCCCATCCATCTACGAATGCACTTACTACTGCATCCCAGTTAGCATCTGTCTGATCTGCTGCATAAGCTGTCAGTGCAGATCCAACACCATTTTTCCACTCTTCTGAAGGCATTGTTGAGAAGTTCCATGCTACCGGAGTCTTTCCGTCTTCGGTCATCTGTTTGTCTTCTTTGATAAAGAGATTCTGAGATTCCTGAGCTTTCTTAAACGGAATGTTGAATCCCATATCGTCTGCCATACATTTTGTTCCTTCATCTGAAGTTACACACCAGTCCATAAAATCTAATGTAGCCTGAATATCAGCTTCGTCTGCGTCTTTATTTACGCACCAGTAATTTTCTGTACCTGTGCAGAGTCCCTGGTTTGCTTCATCGCCTACACCAAAGTAAATCGGAAGCATGGTCATGTCATCATCTGTCAGGCCGCCATCGGTCAGCTGTGTATATTCCCATGTACCATTTTGATAGAATACAGCTTTTTTATTCAGGAATTCATTTCTTGCATCGTCACCTGTCTTTGCAGCAAGATCCTTTGGATCGCATGTGCTGTTGTTGATGTACAGATCCCACATATCGCGGTAGTTATCAAGATATGTGCCTTTGATTGCATCTGTTGTGTTAATTCCTTCATCCTGATATTCAAAGTAGATCGGAAGGTTTGCAAGGTGTGTCTTGAATCTCCAGTCAGAAGATCCGTCCATACCTGCTGAAGTAAATGCAGAAAATCCAAGTTCAGAAGTTCTATTTGTAATGTCTTCTGCTACTTTTTTCAGATCTGCAAAAGATTTGATGTCATCCGGTGTATATCCTGCTTCTTTTAATAATGTCTTATTTGTGATAATTCCGTATGTTTCAATAACATATCCAATACCCGCTACAGAATCTCCGTCTTTCAGTGCATAATCATCACTTGTGAGTTCTTTGTAAACATCAGTGTCAGATAAGTCGTAGCAGTAATCTTTCCAGTTTGCAAGTCCTACCGGTCCGTTTACCTGGAATAATGTTGGTGCTCCGCTCTTTCCCATTTCACTCATCAGAGTGGTTTCATAGTTTCCGGAAGCTGCTGTAACAACCGTTACATCTACACCCGTCTCTTTTGTGTAATCCTTTGCCAGCTGCTGCCACTGTTCATCCTGCTCCGGTTTGAAGTTCAGATAATATACAGATCCTTTGCTGCTGTCCCCTTTACCGTCTGCACTCTTGCCATCGCTCTTGCTTCCACATCCTGCAAAGCATCCAAGTGTCATGATTCCTACCAGCCCCAGTGCCAGCCATCTTTTTTTGTTTTTCATAATTTCCGTTCCTCCTCGTCTGGATTTCTTTTCTATGCTTAAATAATAGCAAGAATCCAATCAAAGGCTGTAACAAATCGCAAACCTCCTTTAACAAAAAATATACTTTTCGAAATGTAAAAAATTTGTTATTGATAAAATGACACCAACAGCCTTCTCCTCCCATCATCTCTCTTTCTCATACTCCCGGATACTTTCATCGGCAGTCTCCACCATCTGCGCAAGCGTCATTTTCCCGGCGGCAAGCTGTGGCAGGCACTCCCCGATCGTCTCTTCCTGAAGGATGGAGTTCCATTTCACCTGATAGTTCGGAACGATCTGCGGATTGTTATTGTAGGCATTTACATAATCCTGAAGGAGCTGGCTGATTTCAGTGCGTCCGTTCTTGTCCATCAGCTCTTTCTTCTCTTCCAGATTGAATTTCGTGCGAAATTTCAAAAATTCAACCGCTCCTTCTTTGACCTCCTCGCTGTAAGTGGAAACCACCGCCCAGCCAAAGGTTTCCGGTGAGGCGATCAGTTTATTTCCCGGAAATGCGGAAAATCTTACCTTTTCTTTCCATTCTTCCGGCAACTGGTCGATCATCCAGTATCCGTTCGGGATCATTGCCACCTTTCCTGTGACAAAATTATTGTATGCCACATCGTAGTCAGCATGAATTGCATCTTCTGTTGTATACCGAAACAATTTCTGCAAGGTTTCTGCAATTTCAAGACCGGTATCATTGGAATAGCTTTCTGGGAGAAGCTCTTTCATAAATGCATAGCCTTCTTCCGTGTGTGCTGCCTCTGCTGTTGCAATCAGCATCGGCGCCCAGCCGGTTCCTTCAGTGTGAAGTCCAAGCGGTGTGATTCCGTTTGCCTGCAGCCGGTCACAGCAGTCCCAGAATTCTTCCCATGTCTCCGGGAATTTCTCAATCCCTGCTTCCGCAAAAAGCTCCGGATTCCAAAACATACCGGCGCACGCAAATGCCGCCGTACTGATCGGTCCAAGATAGATATTGCCATCCTCATCCGTACAGCCTTCCATCACCGCCGGTTCGATCATATTCCTCCACTCTTCATCCTCTTCCAGATACGGACTCAGATTCTCGATCCGTCCATCCGCAACCATCATCTGATAAAAGGACGGCAGGGTGCGCACATCATAGATCACAGCCGGAAGCTCGTCTGTGACATTTAACCGTTTCAGATTTTTTCGGTATTCCTCTTCCGTCTCCATGATCCATTCCACTTGCATATGATACGTACCGGCATATTCTTCATTAAATGCATCAACGACATCCTGTTCCGTTTTCTTGCCGGAAGTCGGATCTACCGTCAGAATGATCGGAATATCAATCTCCTTTTTTTCTGTGCTCCGGCTTGTCTGCCCCGTATTTTTACCACATCCGGTCAGCACTGTCAGAACCAGTGCGATACAAAACACCGATTGCAAATATTTTCTATAAATCACGTTTCTCCTTTCCGTCATCCGGAATTTGGATTGTACACCGGGTTCCATTTTCTTCTGCCTCATAGTAAAACAGCACATCCTCTCCATATTTCAGCCGCAGTCTGGTCAGTACATTCACCACTCCATATCCGTGTTCCTTATCCTGGAAGCATTTTTTCGCCTCCAAAATCGGATGCCCGTTTAAGGCATTGATCTTTTCCATCATTTCCCGGTCAATCGGCTTCCCATTATTGAATACCACGATTTTCAGTTGGCTATCCTCCCTCGCAATCTCAATCCGGATCAGACCATTCTCATAAATTTCGCAGAATCCGTGCTTGATCGCGTTCTCGACAAGTGGCTGCAAGATCAGCTTCAGCATCCACGTACTCTTCTCTTCCACCTTACACTCAATCTCATACCGGAACAGATTTGCATTCCGGATCTGTTGGATTTCCATATAACTCTTTACATTTTCCAGTTCGTCCTCCACCGTCACGATATCACTGCCCTTGCTGAGTGACAGACGCAGATATTTGGAAAGTGCCTGAATCATCTTCATGGTTGTCTCTTCTCCGTTTATCCGCGCAAGCATGTAAATTGTATCCAGCGTATTATAAAGGAAATGTGGGTTGATCTGTGCCAGAAGCATGTTCAACTCCGTCCGTCTGAGCACCCCTTCCTGTTCTTTGATCTCTGCCAGAAGATTCTCAATATTTTTTAGCATCTTATTGTAGGAATGTCCGATCTGATCCAGTTCTGTATTGGTATTCAGTTCAATCAGGCGACTGAAATCATTTCCGTCAAACTGTGTCATCTCTTCACTGATCTCCCGGATCGGACTGGTGAACCGCTTGGAAAAATAGATACTGAGCACAACCGCTACCACTGCCACAAACAGATAAATCCCGATCAGCACCGTAAGTACCCTCATCGTTCCCTGTGTCATTACACTCGACGGAACGACTGTGAACACCGTCATTTCAGAGCTGCTTTCTTTGTAAATGGAGCAGACGCCACCGCTCACTCTCCGGCTTTTTGCAAGAATACCACTTGTTTCCTGTGCGCTGATCTTATAGACTTCCTGTTTTACCGCATCCGAAATCTTCGTCCCTTTCGGGCACCAATCAGCACATAAATTCCCCTTCTTATCCAGAATTCCGATCTGCACTTCATCTGTCATACTCCGATCCTTTCCAAGTATCGTTTCCAGAAAGCTGTCATTCATCTTGATGAGCAGCAGTCCTGGTTTGCTGGCGTATTCCATGCTGTGTACATATCTTCCGATAAACAATGCTTCTTTCTCCGTCCCAAACAGAGTATCCTTCGCCCAGAACCATTGCGTTTTCGCATAAGAATCTCCCATGTAATCTTCCAGATGGCTGTCTGAAAAATCTTCATAATCAATATGCGAGTAGGATCTGGCATAAACATTATTTTTATTATCCACATAGCAGTATTCTGCCACATGATCCAGATTCATATAGGCAAAATATTTCTGAAGAGAGTTCTTTTCCACATCTGCAAATGAAGCTTTTTTCAGACTTTCCTGAACCTGATCGTAAGTAATACATTCTGCTGTCCCTTCATCCGCCTCTTTTGACAGTGTATCCAGAGCCAGCCCCATCTTCTCATTTAAAAATTCATATTTATCTGTAACCTCTGTGGTCAGACTCTGCCTTACATAAATCCAAACACCGATGCTTGACAACAAAATTGCCAGCAACAACAGCCCCATTATATATCGAAGGTATTTTCTCTGTATTCCGGATTTAATCACCCATTTCTTCATTCTTCGTAATCCTTTTTGTATTCACTCGGTAATTTTCCTGTATATTCTTTAAATAAATGTGAAAAATAGGATGCATTGCTGATTCCCACCTGCTCACATACCGTTCCTATACTCTCACATCCATCCTGGATCAGCCTCTTTGCTTTCTCCATTCTCTGCTGTAAGAGATACTTTTTAAAGGTCATATGAAATGTATTTTTAAATACACGCCCGAAATATACCGGATTCAGATAAATCTGCGTTGCCACCTGAACAATAGAAAGTTCTTCCTCCTGCAAATGCTCATCGATATAAGAAAGTGCCACTGTCATATATTCCTTTGCACATTTATTTTCTCCGCTTTCTGCGTATTTTTCCCGTTCCTCAATTGCTTCTCCGAGGATCCTATAACTGACATCTACCGCCTGTGCCGCTGTCAGGCTCTCCATATTCGAATAATAATTCCGGAACTGTTTCTGCAGTTTTTCCGTCATTCCGTAAGTATCGTTCAGCATCATCTCTGCTTGCAGCATAATCTTATGTATATAACGAATCTGTAGCTCTTCCTCATGCGGAAGTGCGTAGATCAACGCAATAAAAGCCTGTTTTAACTCTTTAAACGCATTCTTCCGAACAGCATTGACGATCGTAAGTCCTGCCTCTTCACAATCACTTTTTGCCGCTTTTTCTTCCTTTTTCACAGGTATGGAAAAAGTATTCTCATTTGTGGCACTGCTGCAGATTGGCTCGAAAAGTCCCTGCGCCTCTTCGTAACTCCGGCGGATTCCATCCAGTCCTTTATACGGTTTGGAAATCGATGCAGTAACCGGACTTTTCTGTTCCCTTTTAACCTGTTCCAGAATCAGTGCAATCTCGCGCACTGACGCATTTTCCTTTGTCTTGATCAGAAATACATGACAGCCTTCTGCCTTTTCAAAATGCCAGAAAAAATACCGCTCTGAAAACATTTCTTCCAGAGATTGTATCAATTCCAGCCTGGCTGCTTCGTAATTCAGTGCATCCGTAATCTTATATGTAAGATCAAGATCCACACACATTGCAATAAAACGGTCGCCCTCTTCGATCACATCTTTCAAGATTGCAAATACTTCCTGCATTTTTTCATAGGAAATTTTATTCTGTAAATATTTCTGTACAACAACCTGGAGAAAACTGGTGGAATCTTTTCGGACCATATTTTCCCAGCTTTCATAACGCTCTTCGCTCTCCAGTTTCTCCATACAGGTCTGGTATGCGCCCTGCATGGTCTCCTGCAGTTTATCTTCCTCGATTGGTTTCAGCAGATATGCATATGCACCAAGATCACACGCCTGCTGTGCATAATTAAAATCACGGTACGCACTGAGCACAATAAAAACCGGATCCAGCTCTGTCTTCTGGATCTCTTCCATCACCATCAGACCGGAAACCTGTTTCATCCGGATATCCGTCAGTACTACATGAGGCTTCACTTTTTTGATCACTTCAATTGCCTGCTCCCCGCTCTGTGCCTGACCGGCAACTTCAAATCCCATCTCGTTCCAGTTGTACGTCTTAACCAGTCCTTGCAGAAGGATTGGTTCGTCATCTACGATCACAAGTTTTAATAATTTCATACCGTTTTTCCCCATTCCTGATAATCTTCCTACTTCTTATTTTAGATAAGACATAATAAAGGATTTATCAAAAACTATACTTCCGATGCGAAAAATCATACTTTTACCAAAAATTATACATTCTCGTTCGGTAAATAGCAAGAAAAGCCGGCAGAACTGGCTTTTTCTTGCCGTCTGCCGACTTTCCGGATCCTATGATTTGTTAAAAATCATATCTTTTTATTATTTTCTTTTTCTGCGTTTCCAAGCAAATCCACCAATACCAGCTCCGAGTGAAGAAACTGCAAGTCCTAACCATCCAAATACGCTTGCCGGATCTCCGGTCTTCACGGAATCACTTCCGCTTGTCTTGGATTTATTTGTTGTACCATCTGTCTTTTTTACAGATGAGCTGTTTTTCTTTACAAGTGCCTTGATTGCTTTGTTCAGGCTGTTTGTTGCATTATCTACTGCTTCCTGGCTTTCTTTTGCTTCCAGTGCTTTCTGGGCATCTGAAAGTGCGCTCTGCAGTGCTTTCCAGCTATCTGCTGTGTAATCTGCTTCTTTAAGCGCTTTTGCATCTGCAATTGCTTTTTCAAGAGAAGCAGTATTGATTGCAACCGGTTCTTCTTCAGCTTTAACCAGTGCATCTTTTGCTGCATTTAAAGCAGCAAGTGCCTGATCAACTGCATCCTGACTTTCCTTTGCTTCCAGTGCAGTACGTGCGCTCTGCAGTGCTGCCTGGTATACACTCCAGCTTTCTGCTGTGTAGTCTGCTTCTTTAAGGTTATCAGCTTCTGCAATTGCAGCTTCCAGTGCTGTTGTATCAACCTCTGCCGGTGCCGGAGTCTCTGCTATCTTGTAAGTAAATGTAAGAGGAGTTGTATAACCTGTTGAAGCTACTGTAATCTGGAATTCTGTTCCAGCTACCGCATCTTTAAACGGATCTGCATCTGTCTTGATCGTACCATCCTTATTGATAATAACTACGGAGCCTCTTCCACTTGCTGCATAATCTTTACCATTTACATTTACAGAAGTAATATTTCCAAGATAAGCTTTAAGCGCATCTGTGTCAAATCCTTCTGCCTCTACAAGTTTCTTATTCTCTGCATCATATGCTGCAGGCATATCTTTTGTTGTCAATGTAAATGTTGTAACAACATCTGCATATTTGTTCTTCTTATCTTTAATAGTAAGTGTATATTTTCCAGGTTTTACAGAAGCTGCTGCTCTGCTCTCTGTCACTGCTTTAAAACTCAGTACATTACCTTCTACCGACACATCCAGTCCATCCACACTGTATTCTGGTTTGAAGTCTTCCGGAAGCTGTACATCAATTGTCGTCTTACCTGCTGTGATATCTGCATCTGCAATTTCTACTTTTGTAGTTTCTGATTTTACAGGAACATAGATATCTGCGATATCCATTGTATACACCCCATTTGTTGTATAATACTCAATGCTGTCAATGGTCTTGCCCATCATAGATTTGTAATGTTCAGATGATGTCGGGCAACCATGCACTTCTCTTGTAAATCCGGTGCTCCATGCGAGCTCATTACCCCTCCAGATATTTTCCAGATGACGCATACCATAAGCGGTTCCGTCTGTTGTCTTTACTACAACTGCATTTACATTCGAAGCAGTAATTTTATCTTCCGGAAGACCATCAAGGTTCAATTGATAATCCCCGTAAGAAGACTTTGTTAATAATTCTGCTTTGACACCTGTCAGTGCCTCCGCTTCCTGTCCTTTTACTTCACCGAATACAAGCTTTCCATTTTCATCAGCAGAAACTTCTTTGTAGTTTGCCGGTGCTTCTGTAAGTGGATAGTATGCATAAGATGCATTCTCAAATAATGTGTCTTTTCCAGTCAGAGTTGTAGTACTTGTCTTTCCTCTGTTTGTAACTGTAATCTCCACCGAATCGCTGTCTTTTACTTCTTTGTATTTTGAAAGATCTACCGAAGGATCTACTTTTACAGCATAAGTGATACCATCAATCTTGGATCCATCCGCGTTTTCATGGTATGATCCACCTGCAAGACCTGTTGTTCTGGTCTTATTCTTTGTTGCAGAAGTAAATGCATCTACGGCAATATCATTATTTGTTGTCTCAGCTTTGTAGAATTCTGCGTATGGGATGTTCATGAGAACATATTTATCTGCTTTCACAAGAGCATCAATTGCTTCTGTCATATGGAGCGTTTGCTCTTTCACAGCTGACTGTAACGGATTCTCCTGTGCAAGAAGTTCTTTCGATTCTTCCAGTTCACTCATCATCTTATCCCAGCTATCCTTTGTATAATCAGATTCTTTCAATGCACTTGCTTTATCAATTTTGTCCTGTAATGCTTTGATATCTTCTTTGGTTGCAGTTTTTGGTGCCGCAAGATTTTCTGTTCCGATCTGGAAACTATAGCTGTAATCTGCATAACCAAGTCCATAGACTGTCAGTTTCCAGTAACCTGTTCCATCCGTTCCCTCCGGAAGCTGGCATCTGAGAGAGTCTGTCAGTCCAAGCTGGATTCCCATAGATTTATGCATCCAGTTATCTGCCGCAAATTTTGTTCCAAATTTTCTTACCGGTGTTGTATAGCTTGCATCATCTCCATAATAGGTCCATTCAACAGCCTGCATCGCAGAACCAAGCCCACCATAGTTTCCATTTAAATCTACACGGATAAATTCTCCAAAGCTTCCCACATCTTTTGTCTCTCTGACATTCGGTGTGATATCAGATGCCACTGTCAGCTGTGTGTCTTTTAAGCCTGAATAGGAACCTGTTGTTCTTTCAGAGAATGCAAAACTTCCATCTTCTTGTTTTTCAGCTGTTTTAAGACCATTCGTATTCGCTGTTACATCTGCAATTGCTGTATATGATTTAAGCTGGTTTTCAGAAAATCCGCCAATCAATGTGCCTCCATTTTCTACAACCACATATTTTTCTTTCAATGCACTTAAATCTGCTGTTTTCACTTTAACAGGAACATATTTTATACCAGTCACTTTGTAATCTGCCTGAATAAATGAGCTTCCATCTTCTGCAGTAAATACAGCCTTCTTTTCTGCATTTGTAGTTCTTGTATAAATGCTGCCATCTGTCATCACTGCTTTTCCATTTTTGTCCCAGTAAGACAGGTTATATTGATTACCATCTGTATCTTTAATCACTGCCGTACACTGAAAACTTCCTCTATGTAAGCCATGATTTGCAGTTGCTCTTGTAACGGTATCAAAAGCGCCTTTATCATATTCATTACGAGAATCAGTAACACCAGATGCTTCGGCATTTCCGGCTGCATACACACCTTCATTTGCCCAGTATTCTGACCAGTTCATTCCTACATAAACATAGGAATACGCTCTGTCCTCTCCTGCTACTTTATAAGTAAATGTGTATGCTTGATATCCATCTTCTGCAATTGTTACAGTAAATGCGTCTCCTGCCTTTGCATCTTTAAACGCATCTTGTGTAAGATCAAGTTTTCCATCTTTTGTAATTAGTTTTACTGCTTTCTCTCCAGATGCTGCATATTCCTTTCCGTTCACTGTAACAGAATTAATACTTTTTAAATATGTCTGGAATTCTTCTTCATTAACATCGTCATTCTTTACAACTGCCGGTGCTTTATTATCTTCATTATATTTCACCGGCATTGTCTCTGTATAAGCATTAAAAGTAGTTGAAATCGGTACATAAGTGCCACTCCTATCGCTAAGTGTAACGGTATATCGACCTTTTGTAAGAGCTTTTTTGAATTTAATTGTTCTTGTAGTAGTCTTACCTTCTGTTTTAATTTCCACAGAATATGCATCTTCATCGATTCCGATTCCATCAACTTTGTATTCTTCTTCAAAATCACTTGGAAGTCCACTTACCACAACAGATGTTGTATCTGATTTGGTAGAAATATCTGCCACTGATACTTCGCCATCAAATTTCTTCGCTACTTTCTGGTCCATCTGGATTTCATAAATACCATCATTTGTGTAGTAAGTTACTTTATTAATCGTCTGTCCCATCATGGTAGCATAATCTTTGGAATCAAGTTTGTTTCCATGTGATTCTGTTACAAATCCAGTGCTCCATGCGAGCTTCTGCTTCTGCTCCTTAAGCTTCCAGATATTTTCTACATGACGAAGACCGTAATTACTTCCTTCTTTTGTACTAATCACAACACCATATACTGTATTAATACTTGTTGGAAGACCATTTATATTTAACTGGTAATCACCATAATTAGACGAGGTTTTAAATTCTGTTGTAGCATCGGACAGAGGCTTTACTTTGGAAGCTTCTCCTTTTACCTCACTGAAGTTAAATGTTCCATCTGCATTTACCGTTGCTTCTTTATAATAAGATGGTGTATCACTTAATGTGTAATAAGAATAGCTTGCGCTTTCAAATAATGCATCTTGTCCTTTATATGTAACAGTATTTTCTTTTCCTTTAATATTTGTTGTAATCGTAACTTCACTGTCATCTGTAATCTGTGTATATTTTTCTAATGCAGATGCATCACTAATCTTAACCGGAAATGTCACACCGGTAATATCGGAACCATCACTGTTTACATGATAAGAGCCTGACGCCAGCGAAGCTCTGGTTTTCTGCTTTGTTGCTGATGAAACGGCATCCGCACCTGTCACTCCTTCTGCTTTATAAAAATCAGCATATGGGATATTCATCAATACATACACGTCTTTTTGTACTTCCGGAGTTTTTTTCACCAGTGCACCTGCTGCATCTGTCAGAGCTTTTGCTGCCTGATCCACTGCATCCTGTGATTCTTTCGCTGCAAGCGCTTCTTTTGCCGCCGTCAGTTTATCCTGCATATTTTCCCAGCTTTCTGCTGTGTAATCTGCTTCTTTCAGTGCTTCTGCCGACGCGATTGCCTCACTTAATGCTGTTGTATCTACCGTTTTTTCCTCTTTTTTTGTTGCATTTTCCAACGCATTATTTACTGCATTAACAATTGCCTTTGATGAGCAGGTTGCTTCTGACACTGCATCGATTCCATCTGTTCCATTAATTGCTACGATTTTCGGTACAACTCCATCCACCGCATCCTCAATATAGCTTATATTTTTTTTGCTGCCGTCACCGACAATATCCGTGATCGATTCTATTTTTCCGTCCTTTATGGTAACAGATAAAGATAAATTATATTCATCAAAATCTGCATCCGCATCCGGTGTACACTCTGCAGTCCCTGTATATGTTCCATCCTGAACCTTCGCTACATCCTCACTGTTTGCCGCAAACACCGTCGACGGACAAAGTCCAGCTACCATCGACATTGCCACAGCCATTGTCATAGCTTTTGTCTTAATCGTTCCCTTTCCCATAATTACCTCCTTGTTGTTGATAAAATTTATTATTAAGTTAGTTTCTGCTAACCCATAATCAAAAAAATTAACCTATCTGTGCCACTCTCTCCGATTCTCTTTTTACGATCGGAAGCAGCTTTTTACTTATCATTCCCATCACAAATCCGGTCACTGTACCGGCGATCAGAAGTGCCGGCAGATAATAGATCAGTTTCAGATTCTCTACCACAACTGATGCCACGATGATCTGACCAATATTATGTGACACGCCTCCGGCGATACTGACTCCGGCTACGGAAAATCCTTTCAGCCTCTTCATCAGCGCCATGACCAGAAAGCTTAAGATTCCTCCTGCCAGGCTGTAAACGATCGACATTCCATTTCCAAATAAAAAGCCGGTCAGCAGGATTCGCATAACTACCACCAGAAATACTTCCGGAAGTTCCAGAAAGTACAGCCCAGTCACTGTCACCAGATTGGCAACTCCGAGCTTCATTCCCGGTATCCCGAAATTGATCGGTATTAAGCTTTCCACATAACTGAATATCATCGCCAACGCAACCAGCATTGCCATATTGGCAAGTTTTTTGTTTTTATTCATCTGTTTTTCCTTTATCATTTTGCGATCGTATCCGGAACTACATCTTCCGGATCTGAAGTTCCAAAGCTCTGGTCATTCTCATTTTCCAGAATCTCTACTACGAGCTTATGTGGCAGACAGACGATTGTCTGTGTATGCCCGCTGATCTTTCCCTGCTCTTCACAGTATCCATCCGGGCAGTTTGCCTCTTCCATATACGCCTTTCTGTCTTCGATCCTGATCCGGTTATAAAAATCGCCATCCTTTACTTCGATGGTCTGATCCTTCGATAAGGAATACGTTCCATAGATTTTCCCATCCAGCGTAACCCGGATTTGATTTCCTTCTTCCCCTCTCGTCAGCTGCATCACAAGCAGCATCGCAAGCGCAATCACAATAATTCCTGCTCCAAATATCAGATCTTTCTTCTTCATCTTCTATACACCCAGCCAGAGCAGAAGAATCAGTAAGATTACTGCCCGCAAAATCGTAAACCAAAATTCATTTCCGCAAATTCCTTTTACACTGGTATGAATATTTCCTTTCGGGCAGGTATCAATACATTTCTGACACTGGAAACAGTCACCTTCTACCCTCGGCGATCCATCTTCCGGAAGTCCGATGTTAGAAGGACATTTCTTTGTACATGCCTTACATCCTTTGATGCAGTTTTCCCGGTCTCTGTGAAGTGCGAAAAACGGAAGAACCGGAAGCAGGGAAAACACAGCTCCCATCGGACAAAAATTTCTGCAGAAAAAACGTTCTTCAAAGCACATTCCTGCAAGGATCAGAACCAGAAGGACGAGTCCCACCAGATATCCGCCAAGCTTAAAGTTGCCGGCATGGAGCATGGAAAATACATCCCATGGGCTGGTTCCTTTTGCCTTGCTGTATACGCCTGCAAAGCACAAGATTGAAATCAGTGCCAGTACAATATATTTCAGATAGCAGAGTTTTTCTGTCCACGCTTCTGCGATCTGAAGCGGTTTCTTTTTCATTTTTTTACAGATCCACACATAGAGTGCATGCACGCCGTCTCCCAGCGTACCGAATGCACAGGCAAATCCGCAGAAGAATCTTCCGAACAGGATCGTATAAATGCAGATCACAACCAGCACTGTCACGAAAGAGGTCATGGCAACCTTTTCCCCTGCACCGATCTGTGTAAATATGTATTTCACTCCGGCAAATGCCGCTGTATACACAGATGGGATAAACAGGAAATACAGTATCTGGATCAATGCTCTCAGCCATATATGTAATTTTTTTATATCTTTCGCCGTTAAATTATGAATATCCATCTTTTTCACGTTACTTTACCGCCTTTTCCAGAGCCTGTTCCGATGCATTTTTGATTCCGGTCGAGCTGAATGTCGCACCACTGATCGTATCTATATCTGCGCTCTGTGCATCGATGATCTCCGGAATAATATCCTTTGCCATGGAAAGGTATGCTCCGTCTTCTTTCTCTGCAGATATCACATTGATCTCTGCAATCTTGCTTTTCTCAATCTTTACTTCTACCTGGATCGTTCCGCCAAATCCATCAGCTTCCCCGGTATAGGTTCCGTCCTTGTAGTTTGTGGAACCTCCATTTTCGCTGTCTGATTGTCCGTTTCCGGCAACCTGTGCGGAAAGCCGGGCGATCTCGTCTTCTTTTGCACGGGCATCCAGCACCGAATTGTATCCAAGAAGAATCCCCACGATCGCGAGCATACTTACCAGTCTTACCCAGAATTCTCTCATTGTTATTCAGCCTCCGTATCTGTCGGTCTTTCTGCTGCTTCCAGTACTTTTTTGCATCCTTCCAGGATCGCATTTGAAGAGCAGGTTGCACGGGAAACAGTATCAATATCCTCCGGCATTCCTTTATCTATGATCTGGGATACCACACCTTTTATACTTGAAGTACCATTTGCCGCTCTCTTAATATAGCTGTCATTACTGCTTGCGCCATCGCCTGTGATATCCGTAATTGACACAATTTTATCGTTGCGGATCTCCACCGACATTGTCAACTTATACTCTTCAAAGTCTTCGTCTTCATCCGGCGTACACGAAACGGTCACTTCATAAGTTCCACTGACATATTTTGTATTTTCTTCGTCTTTTCCATCTTTTGATTCCAGCTGAGCAATTGCTGTTTTCAGCTTTTCTACTGCTTTATCAACAATAGTCTGTTTTGTTTCCTCAAGTGCTTCTTGTGCGTCCGCAAGTCTGGTCTGCAGAACTGCCCAGCTTGTTTCTGTGTATTTATCTTCTTCCAACTTTTCTGCTCTCTCGATCAGCTCTTTCAGATCAGTCAGATCCGGCTTCTCATCAATGGGTTCTCCATTTGTCACTTTCTCTGCCTGTTTCAGTGCATTCTTGATTGCATTTAACAGTCCTTTGGAACTGTAGGTTGCTCCTGACACAGTATCTACATCGTCTGTCTTCTGTGTCCTTATCACCTTTTTCACAATATCCATTGCCCGATTGAAGAACGCCTCATCATCGGAGTTTTCTGTGATCAGGATCGCTTTGATCGTCTTTTCCTGGATCACGACTGCAACGGATACATCGCCGCTGTAGCCTTCTGCTGTTCCGTAATAGATTCCTTCCTTGTACGGAACGGTTCCGGTCACAGTAGAATTATTGTCGTCTGACGAACTATTGTTATTGCTGTTATTACTATTGTTATCCTGTGTGCCATCCGATGTCCCGTTTACCGCCGCCTGGCTCAGCGCATCCCGCACTGCCTGAATAATTCCGACCGAACTGTAGGTTGCCCCGGACACCGTATCCACATTGGTGCTCTGCTTCGCGATAATAGAATCGATCAGAGAAGCTGCTTTGGAAATGTAATCGCTTCCGTCACTGTTCTCCACGATCTGGATGGATGCGATCTTTCCTCCGCTGATTTCTACCATAACCTTCAGTGGACCGCCAAATCCGGTTCCTGAACCGTAGTAGGTTCCATCCTTATATGCTGCCGCATCCTCTACTTTTGCCACACTGGTCGAACTTCCTGCTGCCGCCGCTGTCTGGCCGGACTGTGCCTGTCCTGTCGTGCTGTTATCCTTTTCCCCGGTCAGCGCATTTTTCACCGCACTGATGATTCCTCTGGAACTGAAAGTTGCTCCCGATACAGTATCCACATCCAGTGTCTGTCCTCCGATAATCTTGTCGATCACTGCTTTTGCCCGTGAAAAAAATGCCTCATCATCGGAAGAACTCAGAATGTCAATCGAAACAATCTGCTTATCCTTGATCTGTACCGATACGGTAATGTCTCCTGCATACCCGGTTCCGGTTCCTTTATATACGCCATCCTCCAGATCAAACGAACCTTTGGCTGCTGTCTTTTTTTCTTCTTTCTTCTCTTTTGTCTCTTCTTTTATCGGTGTTTCTTCCTGCGTCGCTGCATAGACCGGCGCTTCATATCCGCTTAAGGAGCCTGCCACGCACGCCGTAACCAGTGCAACTGAAAGAACGGGTGCAAACGGTTTTAATTTTTTACCGGTTTCTTTGATGTCCATCTCTCATTATCCTCTCATTTCACGCAAATTATTTCGTAATAACCTTCATGTCAAGATCCGTTGTAAAGCTGTCTTTCAGACCTTCTGTCACATAAATCGTTCCGTCATCTGTCTCAAGGATCGCCTCAAACTCATCACTGTGCGCCTTCCAGAACTCTGCCGCTTTTTCTTCTCCCATGATAAAAAGTGAGGTAGAAAGTCCGTCTGCAAGGGTTCCGTCCGAGCTTACGATCGTGACAGATACCAGTCCGTTCTCTGCCGGATATCCGGTCTTTGGATCAATAATGTGATGATAGGTCACACCATCCTGTTCAAAATAGCGTTCATATCCACCAGATGTGATCACCGCTTTATCCCGAATGGATAAAACTCCCAGATAATCCTCTGTGTCGTCCGGACTCTGTACCGCAACCCGCCAGTTGCTTCCGTCTGTCTTGGTTCCAAGTGCCTGTACATTTCCACCCAGATTTACCAGACCACTTGTAATCCCGTTTTCTTTGAAAATATCCATAATCCGCGAAGAAGTATAGCCTTTTGCAATTCCTCCAAGGTCGATTTTCATCTGGTCATCTTCAAAAGAGATTTCTCTTGTATCCTTATCGTATGAGATCTTCGCTGCATCCACATGCTTCAGAAGCCCTGTCAGTTCGTCAGCTGACGGGACACGGAAATTCTGTGTCGGAAATCCCCACGCCTCCATAACCGGATAAATTGCGATATCAAATGCCCCATCCGTTTCCTTATTCAGTTCCAGTGCGCGCTTCACAAGATATCCGGCATCTTCTGAAAGTGTTGCACTTTTCTGTTCATTCAGTTTCGCAATCTCACTGTCTGCATTTCCCGTTGATAAAAGTGTATCTAATCTTTCAATCTCTGCTTCAGCGGCATCCACCGCATCCTGTGCTTTTTCTCCATATGCTGTCACTGTCATATAGGTATCCATTGCAAAAATGTCTTTTGATGCCTCGGTATCCTGAGAGGTTCGTTCTGTACTTTCCTTCGAACTGGCTGTTCCTTCACTATTTTTACTCTTTGTTGTATTCTGACCACCTTGACCGCATCCACCCGCGAATACAGATGCGCACAGACAGACCACAATGATTTTATTTTTGAATTTCATTCTGTTTCCTCTTGTTTACATTCTCTAACTTAGAATAGTTTATATTACCGAAAGTTAGTATGTCAACATTGAAGTTGTTAGTTAAGAAACTTTCTCATTTTACAATTCATACTTGTATTCAAAAAGAGCTTATGGAAAATGTTTCATTACATTTTCCATAAGCTCTTTTGCTTTTTTCTAAGATTCTAATGTTTTACTCATAACATATCTTCGTTGCCCGCCATACTTCTTTGTCTCGAGAACTGCCTTCATCCCAAACTTTTCCATATTGCGAAAACTATATATATTATCCGGATGAACTGTTGCCATCAGATACCGCATCTGCTTATTTTTTACGATTTCTTCTGCCTGACAGAAAAGCTCATATTGCAGTCCGTATCCTTGATACCCCGGTTCCACAACAGCAATCTCCAGATGCGCAACCCGCTTCATTTCTTCCTTGGAAATCTTCAGATATTCTCCCAGGTTGTCCTCTGCCATTCCGGGAATACGGACAATCATGATCGCTACAGTCTGTCCATTCTTCTTTGCCAAGAGGGTAAATCCTTCCTCGCGGATATGCTTTGCAAGAAATTCTTCATTCTCTGCCTCAAACCATTCTTTCACGGGAACAATTTCTCCGGCAAGCTTTACCATACGACAAATTTCAGGAAGATCCTCCTCATTCGCCTTGCGGAACTGAAACTCATTTTTCTTCGTCATACTCTCCATTTACAGCATCTCAACAAACGCAGCAAGTCTGGTGTTCAGCTGTCCGATGTCTGCCTGAGAGTAATCGGTTTCCACACTGATATACGGAATTCCCTTTTCACCTGTCACAAACTTGCGGATCGTATTGGTCTCCACATTGTAAGTATGACATGCCTGAAGAATCATATCCACTACACCGTCTACCTGATATTCATCGATCAGTCTTCCAAGAAGCTCCAGACGGTTCGGGTTCGGTGTCATAACCGAACATCCGATGTTGAGATATCTTCTTGCAATTGCATCATAAATATCCTCTGCATCTTCATCCACCATCTTATCGATTGATTTGGCACCGCTGCAGTTCTCAAAAGTCACAACAATACCGCCATTGTCTTCTACTGCTCGGATCACTTTTTCTGTTGCTCCTCCGATCGGACATCCTGTGATCAGAATACGCGGTTTCTTCTCTTCCATCTTGCCTTCTGCATATTCTTTTTCAATCTTCGCAGTAAGAGCATCCACTTCGCCCGGGATCAGGGAACGGTCAAATTTGAAGGTGCTTCCGTACAGAACTTTGAACAGATCCTGTCCTTTGATCGGAGCCGGATCATGTTTCATCACTTCATAAAGTTTCTTTAAGGACTGGCGTGCCTGATTCTCTGTCTTTACAGCTTCACGGATCTGCTCTTCCGTGATCGTCACGCCAAATTTCTGTTCCAGATATTCCTTGAAACGGATGATCTCGCCTTTCCAGAGCTGAAGTCCCGGTTCTCTCTGGCTATTCGGAAGTTCCATGATAAATACATCTTTGAATTCTGACATATATTCATACATCTTCTTCTTTCCATCACAGGTTGTTTCCCCAACTACTACGTCTGAGAAATAGAAGAATGGACATTTGTCTGTCTTTGCAAATCCATAACTTGATTTGATCAGCGGACAGAGATTCTTCGGAAGATCCTTTTCTGCCTCCGGAATCGTCTCGTCCGAAGTCGAGCAAAGGCTTACACATCCTGCTCCCATCGCCATTGCAATCTCTTTCGGGAAATATGTACAGTAAGATCCCACAACCGGAACACCTTTTTCTTTCAGTTCCTTAACAGCCAGAAATGATTTCTGTCTCTGCTCCGCAAATTCTTCAAATACCTCTGGCAAATCTTTAATCAGTTCCATCTTCATTATCTCCTTCTGTCTTTCTTTTCTCTGGCAAGAAGTGCTGCCCCGTATGCCCCCGCAAAACGACCAAACTCTTCTGATTCCACTTTCTGATCCAGCTTGTCTGACAGGATTCCTGTGAAATAAATGCTGTGACTGAGTCCTCCGGTCAGGATCACTCTGTCTCCAAGTTCCTTTTTCTGCGCAAGCTGCACTACTTTATTGGCAACAGAATCTACAACTCCGGCCGCGATATCTTCACGCTTTTTTCCTTCTCCGATATAGTTGATCACCTCAGATTCGGCAAATACCGTACAAAGTGAGCTGATCGGAATAACTTCTCCTGCTGCCGCCATATCAAATAATTCATTGATCGTAACACCCAGGCGGTTCGCCATGATCTCCAGAAACTTTCCGGTTCCCGCCGAACATTTATCATTCATCTGGAAATCGGCTACCATTCCATTCTGTACAACGATCACCTTCGTATCCTGTCCTCCCACATCAATGATCGAACAGTCCCCCCCTGCAAGCTCACGCCCACCTCTGGCATGGCAGGTAATCTCTGTAATTACATGATCTGCAAAATCAACTGCGATTCTTCCATATCCTGTAGCAACTACCTTTGTATCATCTGAGGTAACATCTATCCCCATCTCAAGCAGCTTATTCTTGATCTTTTCGCACGTCTCTTTGCTGCTCCATCCTGTCGGCAGTACGAAATGTTCTTTCTTATCTCCTTCAACAACAACCTTGGATGCTGTTGATCCGATATCAATTCCTACATAATTCATATTTTTTCCCTTTTCTCTCTTTAATGACATCCTGTTTCTATGCTGTTTTCCCAAAATGCCTCTGATTATTAGGATAACATTTTCACAATATTTCTTCAATAAAACTGCCTGTTTTACTTATTGTTTATCCGAATAGATTAACTTCTCTATAGTTTTTTTCTATCGCAAAAATTCCTCCGATATGTAGTACCTTCTATTCGGAATTTCCTGTTAAAAAAATGAGCCTGCCTAAAAAGCAGACTCATGCACTATTCTTCATTCTGATAGCTGATTTCCATCAGGCAGAGTCCTTGCGGCGGTGCCGTGACCGCTTCCCTGGTTCTTTCTCCGCCTTCCAAAAGTTCCTTTACCTTTTCCGGTTCGTAAAATCCTCTTCCGACACGCACCAGTACCCCGGCTATGATGCGCACCATGTTATACAAAAATCCATTTCCCGTAATCCGGATCGTAATATGCTCTCCGCTTTGCAGAATCTGCAAATCCGTGATTGTCCGCACCGTTGTCTTTGCATTAGTACGGATACAGCAAAATGGTGCAAAATCGTGTTCTCCTACCAGATAAGCCGCTCCCCGCCTCATCTGCTCCACGTCCAGATCAAAACTTACAAAGTAATTATAAAGCCTCTCTGTCGGAATCGGCACTTTTGTATTGATGATGTGATATTCATAGGTTTTCAGAGTATCCTGATAACGCGGATGCCAGTTAAGATCCACCTCATCTGATTTTACAACTACAATATCTTTCGGAAGACGCTGATTCAGAGCATAAGAAAAACGTTCTGCCGGTATCCTGCTTTCCGTGTCAAACACAGCAATATTTCCTCTTGCATGAACCCCGGAATCCGTCCGGCTCGCCCCTATCACCTGAATCTCTTCTCCGGTGAGCTTGCAGATTGCCTTATTCAGCACTTCCTCAATCGTAATTCCATTTGGCTGGATCTGCCAGCCACAATAATTTGTTCCATCATAAGCCACTGTTAATCTGATTCTTCTCATCTTCTGACTCCTTAAAAAATCCACAGCTTGAATGGAACATATCTTCCAACAACAAATGCGATCACCACATACAGGATCGTAATCAGGTATGCCATGTGGTCAGCACTTTTATAAATCAGAGGTTTCATCTTGGTTCTGCCATTGCCGCCGCGATAACATCTTGCTTCCATTGCCATTGCAAGATCATTGGCACGGCGGAATGCGGATACAAAAAGCGGAACCAGGATCGGAATCATTGCCTTTGCCTTCTGGATCAGATTTCCACTTTCCATATCCGCACCTCTGGCAATCTGTGCCTTCATGATCTTATCCGTCTCCTCCAGAAGAATCGGAATAAAACGAAGTGCGATCGACATCATCATCGAAATCTCATGTACCGGTACATGGAGCTTATTCAATGGGTGAAGAAGCTTCTCCAGACCATCTGTCAGTGAATTCGGTGTAGTTGTCAGTGTCATAAGTGAGGATCCCATAATCAGATAAATCAGCCGGATCGCCATATAAACCGCTGTGCTTAAGCCGTACTCCGTGATCTTGATAAAGCCCACATGGACCAGTGTCTTTCCGCCCGGTGTCAGAAATAAGTTGAAACATACTGTGATCAGAAGCAGAATGATAATTGGCTTCAGTCCTCTGACAATGAATTTGAACGGTACCTTCGCCAGCTTAATGCATCCAAACAGGAACACAGTCGCAAGTACATATCCCAAAATACTTTTAAATGTAAAAAGAGAAATCAGATACAGCAGTGTGCATACAATCTTCACACGCGGATCCAGCTTATGGATACGGCTGTCAGCTGGATAATATTGTCCAATCGTTATGTCTCGAATCATTTGGCTGCCCTCTCCTTCTTCAGTGCTTTCATAATGCCATCCGCTGCTTCTTCTATCGTGGTTGCATCTGTCGGAACATCCATTCCCTTTTCCTTCAGCGCATGCATGATGTACGTTACCTGTGGTGCCGCAAGTCCCACACTCTCCAGTTCTTTGTAGTGTGCAAACACTTTCTTTGGCACATCATTAAACATGACGCTGCCTTTATTCATCACAATAATACGATCCACATATTTTGCAATATCTTCCATACTGTGGGAAACTAGAATGACAGTCATGTCTGCTTTTTCGTGCAGATAGGCAATCTGATCCAGGATCTCATCTCTTCCCTTCGGATCCAGTCCTGCAGTCGGTTCATCCAGAACCAGTACCTTCGGACGCATTGCCAGTACACCTGCGATTGCTGCACGTCTTTTCTGCCCGCCTGACAGATCAAACGGGGAATGATCGAAATATTTTTCTTTGAGACCAACAAGCTGCAACGCCTCTCTTGCCCGCTTTTCACATTCTTCCGGTGAAAGTCCCTGATTCTTCGGTCCAAAACAGACATCCTGAAGTACATTGACCTCAAAAAGCTGATGCTCCGGATACTGGAAGACCAGCCCGACCTGATTTCGCAGCTCACGTAAGTTATAGTTTTCTCCGTAAATATTCTCTCCGTTGTAATAAAGTGCTCCGCTTGTCGCCTTGATCAGTCCGTTCAGATGCTGGATCAGTGTCGATTTACCGGAGCCGGTGTGACCAATGATCCCGACAAATTCACCGTGTGGGATTTCCAGGGATACATCCTTCAGCGCATGCTTTTCATATGCAGTTCCTTCACTGTATACATAATTGATATGTTCTAATTTAATCGACATAATATCTCCACCAATTCTTCCTTCTTCAAAACTCCCGCCGGAATATCAAGTCCTCTTTTTCTCAGTTCATCAGCAAGGATCGTCACCTGCGGCACATCCAGTCTGTAGTGCTTTAAAGTATCCACCTGTGAAAAGATTTCTCTCGGTGTTCCCTGCATTACCACATGACCGTGATCCATTACGAATACGTGGTCTGCATCTACAACCTCTTCCATATAATGGGTGATCAGAATCACTGTAATGTGTTCTCTTTTTCTCAGCTCCATCACACTTCGAAGTACTTCTTTTCTTCCATTCGGATCCAGCATCGCAGTTGGCTCATCCAGTACAATACACTTTGGACGCATTGCCATGACGCCGGCGATCGCAACCCTCTGCTTTTGCCCCC
>OGXK01000400.1_pt1 | contig 22496 bp, 19 predicted proteins | sample 1576261 | NCBI WGS metagenome assembly OGXK01 (sample SAMEA3541581, study PRJEB24748) | human gut metagenome | biome: human gut; feature: human-associated habitat; material: faeces | place: China | collected 2012 | reverse complement strand
CGCTGATTGCTCCGGGAGTACATATTTATACGGCGCAACATCCGCTTGATGCTGAGGGGCTGGGGTCAAATTGCCAATTCGTAAATTGCCGATGGAGGATGGTCCCGTCTTCACGCATCAGGATAGTCACGGTGCCGAGTTCCTTACGCCTTAATTCTTCTATTTGCAGATCGGAAATAGCTTTAAAAGGCTTTACCCGTTTGGCATTGTTAGATTGGAATTTTGAATATAATTCGAGTTGTACGATGGAGGCCAGCCCTTCCGATTCGAGGCGTTTCTTGAAATCGAGTGCATTTTGAAGGCTTGGCGCTGGAAGACCTTGTTCCCTCGTTGATAAAAACAGCAGGATGTATTTTCGGTCGCTTCCTTTCACCAGATGCAGGCTATCGGCTATCATAAGGCCGCTTTCCCGGATATTTTTTCCGGCTTCGAAGGGCAATAGTTTATCGTATGCTCTTCGAAGCTGATTTGTCAGGCTGGTATCCGGACAGGAGCGGATAAAATCGTTGTAATCTTCTTGAGTTTCAGCTAACGTTTTATCGTGTATTAAAAATTGTAAATTCATTCCGTTTACTTGATATTTGGGAAAGCCGGAGAGGATATGTTTATTCAGATAATAATCATCTGCCGGATTCAATAAATATTTTTCCTTCGCTTTTTGTGTTTTTAGGTTCAGGTTATCTGCTTTCAATTCCTGTTTCTTATACATCGTGTAAACATTCAAAAAATAAAAGTAATTAGCGACCTCCGGTCGATGCATGCTGTATGCAAAATCGATAAGTGGATTGACCGAGACGAAATAGGGAGCTTGCCAGTCGACCAAGCCGCTTTTGTGCCAAACTTCTTTATCGCTGGCATACATATAGAGATGAAGGGCAAGCGCCCCTTTAAGATACTGTTCCGAACGTTCGAATACCATCTGCCAATAAGGATCCATGTTTTTAAAATCTTTCGCTAATACATTTTGGAACAAAGATTCGCGGAGTTGGAAGGCTTTTTTCATTTTATCGGGAGATTCGAGGTCCGAAGGGTACATATAAAGGTCTGATTCGTACAGGTCGGCGAATCTTCGGTAGCTGTATTGGAAATTGTTTTGTTCGCTTCCCCGTCCCTGATAACGTCTTTTGTGTGTTGTGGCAAACAATTCTTTGTCTTGCGTGATGGAATCCCCCGGAGTAAGCAGGAGCGTCACCCGTTCGCCCACTTTGTGTTCGGTCGGGTAGGCGATGAATATCTTTTTGTGGACGGTCGAATCGTCAGACAAGTCGAAATTGACATAGCTACACGTAAATTCCGTATTCGGAGGAAGGGAGAACGAGGCGTCTATGACCCGCATGTTTTGTGCCAGCCGAGGCATCCCGTCTTCCTGCCAGCCGGTCAGGATATCCTGTACCGCCGGTGCAAGCTGTTTGTCCAAGGGTAAGGAATCCTGGATAGTCGTTCCCGGATAGGCAGACAACCCTGCCTGTCTTACTCCGAAAGGAACATAGTTTTTCGAGTAAGAAAAGGTCGTTTCTTGTCTGTCTAAAGTATGTGCTTTCCGGCTTTCCCGATCGTATGTGACGCGCAGGAACCGTTTGCCGACCATCTCGTGATCGAATGTGAAGTCTTGCTGATAACGGCTGTCAAAATAGTAGAAACCGGGCTTCCCGGTATCATTCCTGCAATCGTACAGGCTCTTGAACGTATAATCAAGGGTGAGGGTACGTTCATTCAGATCCGTTACGGTCGCCTTAAAGATGACTCGTCGGATGTTTTCCGCCCGCCAGGGAACCTTTTCTTCGATGCCCGGAGCCACATAGGGATAGTAGTGGACGGACTCGATTTCCACCCAATCGCCCTTTTTCAAAGAGTCGGGGGTTCAGCCATTTTAGTTGCGGAAACCAACGGGAGAATTTCGCTTCCAAATGCTCCAGCGTACGCTCCAACTCATAAGAGGACGATTCGCAATGGCAATGGCAGTGGAACCCGTCAATTCCCTGCGGCAGCACATCGGAGAGTTGTTCGGCCATCACACCGAAGCGGGTGCCGGGAGCGCATGGGTTGTACAGTTCGGTTTCCACCTCCGAATATTCCGGGTTGACGCGTATGCCGCAGGATATGCCCTGCCCGTCCGCCTGAATCATGGGATAGAAACGCCGGAACTGAGCCAATGAATTGAATGTGATATGGCTGCTGCATCGCATAATCTCCGGAAAACCGGCTTCCGTATATGCCGGAGAATAGGTGTGGGCCTTACTGCCGAATTCTTCCAGCGCCAAGCGGGCTTCGTAGACGGAACTTGCCGTAGAATGTTCCACGTACTCCCGGAAGATAGGAAACGAACGCCACATGGCAAAGGACTTGAAAGCAAGAATAATCTCCACTCCTGCCCGGTCGGCAACACTCTTTATCAGTTCGAGGTTCTTCCTCAACAGCTCTTCTTCCATGATGTAACAAGGAGAAGGAAAAAGGTCGAAATCTTTATCTGTCATATTCTTCGTTGTATATTTTTTTCTTATTAGTATCTATTCCTCTACACCCGCCGCCAACAAAGGCTTTTCGGATCATTAATAAATTCCGGTGGAATTTTACTAAAATTCTTCCGGAGTTTTAGTAAATCGTCAGTTGAATTTTAGTAAAACGGAACCAAGTTTTATTAATGAGCTATTTTATGTAAGCAAATATTGAAATTTATATCAAGAGTATCTGCCATTCTTCGCTACGCTCCTAATGGCAGACAGTTCTTTCACCCTATCACTTTAAAACGTGCGAAACGCAAAAGAAGTTGCTTGTCTCCCGCATTTTTGAAACGGATGGTGGCTTTTGCATTATCGCCCTCGCCTTCCACCTTCATCACTTCGCCCAGACCAAAACGTTCGTGTTCTATCAGTTGCCCCTGTTGCACGATGTTGCCGACTGTGCCTGCCGGCGAAGAAGATGCCGTTCCCATGGAAGGGGTCACACGTTTTAGGTTACGGGGGACGGTCGGAGCAATGACTTCCTGCCGGGTGCGAGAACGGAAAGATGCGGCACTCTCGTCCACCCTGCGCCCCAACCCGGCATCCTGCGGCAATTTGAGGAAACGCACATCAATATCCTTCAAAAAGCGGCTGGGACTTCCAAATTCCATTTTGCCATAGCGGTAGCGGCTCTTGGCATAGGTAAGGAAGCAGTGGTCTTCCGCACGAGTGATGGCCACGTAGAACAAACGCCGTTCTTCTTCCAACGCCCTGGGAGAGTCGCCCACCATACCGCTGGGAAACAGGTTCTCTTCCATGCCCACCACAAAAACATTCCTGAACTCCAGTCCTTTGGCAGAATGTACGGTCATCAGGGTTATCTTTTCATCGTCCCCGTCTTTGTCCGAATCCTGATCTGTCAGCAAAGAAACTTCCGAAAGGAAATCGCCCAGTGTGATGTTGTTGTTGCCTTCCTCCTGCCGCTGTGCGCAAAAGTCGCTCATGCCGTTTGCAAGCTCTTCGATGTTCTCCTTGCGGCTGAGGTTTTCGGGAGAGTTGTCCTGACAGACGTCACCGATGATACCCGACTGGCGAATGATCTCCGTACCGAGTTCATAGGCGTTTTTCTCGAAAACGCTCTCAATAAAGCCGGTCATCAGATCACGAAAACTTTGCAGTTTGGTCACTGTCCCCTTGTTTATATTCACTCCGTAGGTCAGCGGCTCGCAAAGCACAGTCCACAGACTTACATTGTGGTCGGTAGCGGCAGCGGTGATTTTGCTTACGGTAGTGTCACCTATTCCACGTGCGGGATAGTTGATGATACGCTTAAAGGCTTCTTCATCATTCGGATTGACAGTGAGGCGGAAATAGGCGATTGTATCTTTTATCTCCTTACGCTGGTAGAAGGACAAACCTCCATAGATGCGGTACGGCATACTGCGTTTGCGCATGGCTTCCTCGAAAACGCGGCTCTGCGCATTCGTGCGGTATAATATGGCAAAGTCCGAATAGGCATAGTTTCCCTGCCTGCGCAATTCGGCTATCTTATTGATCACGATATCGCCTTCCTCCACATCACTGTACGCCTGATACACTCCGATAGCTTCTCCTTTTTCTTTTTCCGAAAAGACTTCCTTGCGGATTTGCCTTTGGTTCTTTTCTATCAGACTGTTGGCTGCAGAAACGATTGTTTGGGTGGAGCGGTAGTTCTGTTCCAGTTTAAAGACCTTCGTGCCCGGATATACTTTTGTGAAATACAGTATGTTGTCGATATCCGCTCCCCGGAAAGAATAAATGCTCTGTGCATCATCGCCCACCACACAGACGTGCCGGTGCTCCTTGGCCAGTTGGAGCACGATACTGTGCTGGGCGAAGTTCGTGTCCTGATACTCGTCCACCAGGATGTAACGGAACTGCGACTGATAACGGGCAAGCACATCCGGATGATCGCGGAAAAGCAGGAAAGTGTAGAACAGCAAATCATCGAAATCCATTGCATCCGCCTGCCGGCAACGCTCCCAGTAACGGCGGTAAATATCGCGTATGGCAGGCATCTTGGCAGCACAGTCGCCTTCGTAAGCCTCTTTATTGTTGGCATAGCCCGCAGGAGACACAAGGTGATTCTTGGCATTGGAAATGCGGGCCTGCACCGTCCCCGGTTTGTACACCTTTTCATCCAACCCCATCTCCTTGATGATAGAGCGCAACAGGCTTTTGCTGTCTGCCGTATCATAAATGGTGAATCTTGAGGTAAATCCTATCTGTGCGGCTTCCGCATGCAGAATACGTAAGAATATGGAATGGAATGTCCCCATCCAAAGGTGGCGGGCACGCTCCACACCCACCTGCCGGGCAATACGCTCCTTCATTTCACGAGCTGCCTTATTGGTAAATGTGAGTGCAAGAATGTTCCAGGGCTGGTAATCGTTTTCCAGCAGATAAGCTATTTTGTAGGTCAGCACACGAGTTTTTCCCGAACCCGCACCGGCTATCACCAGCGAAGGACCGTCGTTGTAGAGCACCGCAGCGCGCTGTCCTTCATTCAGTTCTTGTATATAATCGGACATATTCCTAATAATCTATCGGGTAAAGTTCTGTGCAAAGATAGAAAAAGGTTCGGACACCAGCGAACAATTCCATAGGTTATCACGTTAGTATAATAAAGTTTCAAAACTAAATAATTGAACTTATGAATACGTTATTAATGTCTTTAATGATAATGATTATGTCACATGAAATGCCAAAACTTCCTTACGCCAACAACGCGCTGGAACCTGTAATCAGTCAGCAAACAATAGATTACCATTACGGTAAGCATCTACAAACATACGTAAACAACCTGAACAATCTTGTTCCGGGTACAGAGTATGAGAAAAAGGATTTAGTTACCATCGTAGCTACCGCACCCGACGGTGCCATATTTAATAATGCCGGGCAAGTGCTGAACCATACATTGTATTTCCTGCAATTCTCTCCCAAACCTTCGCAAAGCGAACCCACCGGGAAATTGGCGGAAGCCATCAAACGTGACTTCGGCAGCTTTGAGAACTTCAAGAAAGAATTCAATGCAGCAGCAGTCGGCCTGTTCGGCTCCGGCTGGGCATGGCTGTCGGTGGATAAAAACGGAAAACTGCATATCACCAAAGAAGCGAACGGAAGCAACCCCGTACGTTCGGGACTGACTCCGCTGCTGGGCTTCGATGTCTGGGAACATGCATACTATCTGGATTATCAGAACAAACGCGCCGACCACGTCAACGCTCTTTGGAGCATCGTAGACTGGGATGCTGTGGGCAAACGAATGAAATAATCCCCTTATAAAATCCTGTAAAAGCGCATCTGTAAGCCGTAAAAGGCAACGCAGATGCGCTTTTTATATGCCTATGAAAGGATAGCAACGGCTGATTAAAACTTACCGTATTCCATATACTCAAGTTTGGCGGGCAGCGTAAAATAAAACGTGGATCCTTCCCCTTTCTTAGACTCTACGCCAATGCCGCCACCGTAATGTTCTATTATAGATTTACAAATAGAAAGCCCCAAACCTGTTCCGCGAATATTATAGTTCATCTTGACAAAACGCTCAAAGATTGCACGCCTGCTCTCCTCTTCAATGCCACACCCGGTATCGGCCACGTAGAAATAGAAGTTCTGATTGCTCAACCTTCGGCAGCCGACCTTCACACAGCCTTGCTCGGTAAACTTCAACGCATTCCGTATCAGATTACCGACTACCTGCCCGAAGCGCACCCGGTCAATCCTCAAACGGCATTGGGGAAGTTTTTCTACAAACTCCGCCTGTATGCCCGGCAGACGGGAATGAGCATTCTCGGCTATGCACGTCTCCAGAATCAATGCGTTCACATCCACCTCACCATCGTTATACTCCATTGTGTTGGCTTCAATCTTGGAGTAGTCCAGCAAATCATTCACCAGTTGCAGCAGAACATCCTTATTTTCATTGATCTCTTTCAGAAATGCCACACGTTGCTCCTTGTCCAAATTATCGGTTTCGGCAAGAATCGTGGTAAATCCAACAATCACATTCAAAGGAGTACGTATCTCATGGGTCATATTTGCAATAAAGGCATTTTGCAACTGACGGCTCTCTTCTGCAACTTCGTTCATTCGCTTTAAGGCCTGGACATGCTTTGACTTACTGATAGAAATAAAAATCATGATAAACAACAGCAGGAGGACTATTACTGCAAGACAGATTACCAATATTTCATTTTTCTGATAGAAATCATTTACTAAATCTGCAAAAACAGCAGTATATGTCAGCTTCATAGTAATTTATTTGTTTATGAGGAAGTGTATGTGCATGCAAAGATAGGAAAGAAAATACAAAATGCAGAAAAGAAAATACAATTATTAAAATCGGAAATTCATATTCTTACAAATAAATTAGGCCGCAACCTTATAAAAATAAGATTTACGGCCTAATTCACCCTATCCAGTTCGCCTTACGGCGCCCATTTCATTTCTTAGCCTTCAATGGCAGCCTGTGCCGCTGCGAGTCTTGCAATAGGCACGCGGAACGGAGAACAACTGACATAATTCAAACCTACCTTATGGCAGAATTTAACCGACGAAGGTTCACCGCCATGTTCACCGCAGATGCCGCACTTCAAGTCCGGACGGATAGCGCGACCTTTTTCGGTAGCCATACGCACCAATTGCCCTACTCCGTTCTGATCGAGCACTTGGAACGGGTCTACTTTCAGGATCTTCTTTTCCAGATAAATCGGCAGGAAAGAAGCGATGTCGTCGCGTGAATAACCGAAAGTCATCTGCGTCAAGTCATTCGTACCGAATGAGAAGAATTCAGCAGAAGAAGCAATACGGTCTGCCGTAAGAGCCGCACGCGGGATCTCAATCATTGTACCTACTTTGAATTCAATGCTATCGCCTACTTCAGCAAACAACTTGGCGGCTTCAGCGCGGATAACCTCTTCCTGTTGCTTGAATTCGTACAGAATACCCGTCAACGGAACCATGATTTCGGGATGTGTCTCCACACCTTCTTTCTTCAATTCCAAAGCGGCGCCGAGGATGGCACGCGTCTGCATCTGTGTGATTTCCGGATAAGTATTACCCAAACGACAACCGCGGTGTCCCAGCATAGGATTGTGTTCGCAAAGAGCCTCTACACGTTGCTGGATATACTGCAAACTTACACCCATGGTATCTGCCATTTCCTGTTGTCCTTTCAAATCATGAGGAACAAACTCGTGCAAAGGCGGGTCAAGCAGACGAACAGTCACCGGACAACCCTCCATAGCCTTGAAGATACCCTTGAAGTCAGCCTGCTGATATGGCAAAATCTTAGCCAATGCCTTGCGACGTCCTTCCGCATCTTCCGCCAGAATCATTTCACGCATGGCTTTGATTTTCTCACCCTCAAAGAACATGTGTTCCGTACGGCAAAGACCGATTCCTACCGCACCGAAATTACGTGCCACCTGAGCATCATGCGGAGTATCCGCATTGGTGCGTACCTGCAATCTCGTATATTTATCAGCCAACTGCATCAACTCGGCAAAATCACCGGAAAGCTCGGCTGCTTTTGTTTCCACCTTTCCTTTATAAACCTCACCGGTGCTACCGTTCAAGGAAATGAAATCTCCCTCTTTCAGTACCACACCGTCCACTTCAACCGTACGGGCTTTATAGTCGATGTTCAATGCTCCGGCACCGGACACACAACACTTACCCATGCCACGAGCCACAACAGCAGCGTGCGATGTCATGCCGCCACGTGCGGTCAGGATACCTTCGGCAACAGCCATACCTGCCAAATCTTCCGGAGAAGTTTCTATACGCACCATCACCACGCGCTTACCGCCGGCATGCCATTCGGCAGCATCTTCGGCAAAGAACACAATCTGTCCGCAAGCTGCACCCGGAGAAGCCGGAAGGCCGCGAGTCAAAACCTTGGCCTGCTTCAAAGCCGCCTTGTCAAACACAGGGTGAAGCAATTCATCCAACTTATTGGGTTCGCAACGCAGCAAAGCCGTCTTTTCGTCAATCATACCTTGATGCAGCAAGTCGGTGGCAATCTTCACCATAGCCGCGCCGGTACGCTTGCCGTTACGTGTCTGGAGGAACCAGAGTTTACCTTCCTGTACGGTGAACTCCATGTCCTGCATATCTCTATAATGGTTTTCCAGCTTGGTCTGCAAAGCATCCAGTTCCTTATATATTTCGGGCATTGCCTCTTCCATAGAAGGATATTTGGCCGCACGTTCTTCTTCACTCACACCGGCAAGTTCGGCCCAACGCTTCGAACCGATAATAGTGATCTGTTGCGGAGTACGGATACCGGCCACAACGTCTTCACCCTGCGCGTTAATCAGATATTCGCCGTTGAAGAGGTCTTCGCCCGTAGCAGCATCGCGGCTAAAGCAAACTCCCGTAGCGGAAGTGTCTCCCATATTGCCGAACACCATTGCCTGAACGCTTACAGCCGTACCCCATTCATCAGGAATTCCCTCCATTTTACGATACAGGATAGCGCGTTCGTTCATCCACGAGTTGAATACGGCGCAGATAGCTCCCCACAACTGTTCGTAGGCACAGGTCGGGAAGTCTTTTCCGGTCTGTTCCTTTACGGCAGCCTTGAATCTCTTTACAAGCTCCTTGAGGTCTTCCACTTCCAGTTCATTATCCAGCTTCACGCCTTTAGCATGCTTCACATCTTCTATAATGGCTTCAAACGGATCGACATCTTCTTTGTTGACCGGCTTCATACCCAATACTACATCGCCGTACATCTGCACGAAACGACGGTATGAATCCCATGCGAAACGGGCATTGCCGGTCTTGCGGATCAACCCTTCTACAACTTCATCGTTCAAACCGAGGTTAAGGATTGTATCCATCATGCCGGGCATGGAAGCACGTGCACCCGAACGTACGGAAACCAACAACGGATTATCTATGTCGCCGAATTTGGAACGCATCAGCGTTTCTACATGTGCAATGGCATTTTCTACTTCCTGCTTCAATAAGGCAACAACCTTGTCCTGCCCCATTTCATAATATTCTGTGCAAACTTCTGTTGTAATTGTAAAGCCCGGAGGAACCGGAACTCCGATAAGGTTCATCTCTGCCAAGTTGGCCCCCTTACCTCCCAAAAGGTTTCTCATGCCGGCTTTTCCTTCTGCCTGACCGTTACCAAAGGTATAAACTCTTTTTTTGTCCATAATATAAATTTAAAGTTTCTGATTGTGATTTTTTCCATTTTTCTGTTCGCAAATCTAAGTATATTTCACAGACTAGAAAACTTTTTGAGAAAAAACTTTAATGCAAAATGCAATTTCGACATTGCAATATTTAATCTTTCAATTCATAGAGAGAAATCCCGAAAAAATACCTATTTTTGCCACTGAATTTATTATACTGGTGTAAAAGTGGCAAGAAAGAGAAAAGAACTTCCCCTATTAGAGAAGGTGGAAATAACGGATGTGGCTGCCGAAGGAAAAGCCATTGCAAAGGTCAATGATTTGGTAATTTTCGTACCATATGTCGTTCCGGGTGATGTAGTAGACCTGCAAATTAAGAGAAAAAAACATCATTATGCTGAAGCTGAAGCGGTGAAGTTCCATGAATACTCCCCCGTAAGAGCAGTCCCGTTCTGCCAGCACTACGGTGTTTGCGGCGGTTGCAAATGGCAGGTGCTCCCCTATTTTGAGCAGATACGATATAAGCAAAAACAAGTAACGGACAACCTTACCCGCATCGGGAAAATAGAACTTCCGGAAATATTGCCGATACTCGGTTCCGAAAAAACGGAGTTCTACCGGAATAAACTTGAGTACACTTTTTCCAACAAACGCTGGCTGACAACGGAAGAAGTCCGGCAGAATGTAGTGTATGAGCAAATGAATGCGGTGGGTTTCCACATACCCAATGCGTTTGACAAAGTATTGGCCATAGAGAAATGTTGGCTGCAGGATGACATATCCAACCGCATCCGCAATGCCGTACGCGACTTTGCTTACGAGCACGATTATTCGTTCATCAATCTGCGCACTCAGGAAGGAATGTTACGCAACATGATTGTACGCACTTCCAGTACCGGCGAACTGATGGTTATCCTCATCTGCAAAATAGAGAAAGACGAGGAAATGGCTTTGTTCAATCAGTTATTGCAATATGTGGCAGATACTTTCCCCGAAATAACGTCTTTGCTATACATTATTAATAATAAATGCAACGACACCATCACCGACCTCGACGTACATACCTTCAAAGGCAAAGATCACATCTTTGAGGAAATGGAGGGACTGCGCTTCAAGATAGGCCCCAAGTCTTTCTACCAGACTAATTCCGAACAGGCATACAACCTATACAAAGTTGCCCGTAACTTTGCCGGACTCACCGGTAACGAATTGGTCTACGACCTTTATACCGGTACAGGAACCATTGCCAACTTCGTATCCAAGCAAGCACGCCAGGTCATCGGGATTGAATATGTGCCCGAAGCCATTGAAGACGCCAAAGTCAATTCGGAAATCAACGGCATACAAAACACATTGTTCTTTGCCGGCGACATGAAAGACATGCTGACGCAGGATTTCATCAATGAATACGGACGCCCGGATGTAATTATCACCGACCCTCCCCGCGCAGGCATGCATCAGGATGTGATTGACGTTATCCTGTTTGCAGAGCCCAAACGGATTGTATACGTAAGCTGCAACCCGGCCACCCAGGCAAGAGACTTACAGTTGCTCGATGCAAAATACAAAGTAAAAGCTGTCCAACCGGTGGATATGTTCCCGCATACTCATCATGTGGAAAACGTGGTACTGCTTGAGTTGAAAAATCCGGCATAAAGAGAAGGGAAATCTAAAGTAGTACTTTAGGAAGCTGAAATAGAACTTTAGAGAGCTATTAAATCATTAATCACAAATTATTATTCTCGTGGCAAAAGAAAAAATTAGAGCAAGAGCACGCACGCAATATACGGACTATATGGTGAAGGAGCCTATGGAACTGATGGAATTCCTGGCTGCCAAAATGCCGGATGCCAGTCGTACCAAGCTGAAATCATTATTGAGCAAGCGCATTGTATATGTAGACAGTGTTATCACCACACAATACAATTTCCCTTTGAAACCCGGCATGAAAGTGCAAATCAGTCGTGAGAAAGGGCGCAAAGAGTTCAGCAACAGACTGCTGAAAATAGTATATGAGGATGCTTATATCATTGTTGTCGAGAAGATGCAGGGGCTGTTGTCCGTCAATACGGAAAGGCAGAAGGAACGCACTGCCTACACCATATTAAACGAATACGTTCAACGGTCGGGCAGGCAACATCGCGTATATATCGTGCACCGTTTGGATCGTGACACGTCGGGATTGATGATGTTTGCCAAAGACGAAAAGACACAGAACACATTGCGTGACAACTGGCATAACATTGTAACAGACCGACGCTATGTAGCTGTTGTTGCAGGTGAAATGGAAAACAATGCCGGCATGGTAAGATCATGGCTCACCGACCGCAAACTTTACGTATATTCCAGTCCGACGGACGATGGCGGAAAAGAGGCTGTTACTCATTATCGTACAATAAAACGTGCCAACGGCTTCTCGCTTGTAGAATTGGTTCTGGAAACGGGACGCAAGAACCAAATTCGTGTACATATGCAGGATTTGGGACATCCCATTATAGGCGACGGACGATATGGACTGGAAGAGGTAAATCCCATCAACCGACTGGCGCTGCACGCTTTCAAGCTCTGTTTCCATCATCCAGTAACCGGAGAACTGATGCAGTTTGAAACACCTTATCCGGGGGAGTTCAAGAAATTGTTTCTAAAACAGAAATAAAGCGGTTCCGCACGATACAGTTCAAAACATAAAAAAAGGAAGGCTGCCATGAAACAGCCTTCCTTTTTTATATCAATATCCCACTCGACGCAAGACTAAGGAAATACCATCATAGCCCTCCAAATAGTCTTCGTAATAATCATAATACCAACCGGAAAGAGAGACGCGGTCGGCCCATGAACCCGCAATACATGCTCTATCATTATGGCCGAAGTCCAATATTATTGTACCGGACGGCGCATCCCAATATTGTTCATCTTCAAAATACCAGTCGAAAGTACCGGAGTCTCCCCCTTCTATCCGATAACTGCCGGTTCTGTTCTCGTTGAAGATAAAAGAAGCATCACGAGCTCCGACTTGCCCTGCCCATGTACCAGACAACCAATATTCCGTATCATCCGTTTCACAAGAACTTAATCCCAATACCAGAATACATAGAAGCAACACTCTCGAATATTTCATCATATTATTCCTTATCCTTTACTATTTATAATTCGCATCTACCAACATCATCACTTCTCCGTTCAGTTTTCCGGACAAATAATGTTCACGTACCCATACATTCTCAAATATCTTGGCTGTGTTATCGGCAAAAGTCAATCGTATAGCCTCCTTACTCTCATCCAGCCAACGCCATGAAAATTCCCGGTCAACAGTAACCTTACCACCGGCTTCATAGGTTATCGTAACTTCCTGCCCCTTATTGTTTGCACCGAACTTAAGCAGATAGGTATATGCTTCACCATCTTCTCCCGATTCATCCACCCAATTCTTTCCACATAATTTCTCATCACTATTCTGTATTGTAGTATAATAAATATCATCTCCACAAGAAGCCATTCCCATAGTTATTACACACAACAGCATTATTTTCGCAAAATCTAAAATCTTCATGTTTATCAAGTTTAGTTAATATTTATGGGCAAACATACATAAAAATATTGAAACACTTAATACTTCGCCTGAAATTTCTTGTAGAAGACAGCGAATAAAACAAAACCCACCAACGCAAAAGGCACACCTGCCAAAGCCGGATAACGGTATCCGCCGCTAAGAGCCAATCCACCTACGTATGCTCCGATAGCATTACCCAAATTGAACGCTATTTGCACACAAGCGCCACCCAGCATCTCTCCGCCGGGAGCAACACGAATAATCAACACCTGTTCGGGACTTGAAACAGCAAACAACCCTGCTGTACAAAGTGCCATCAGAATGGCAGAACACCATGGGTTGGGCGACAGGAAAAATATCATCAGCAACAAGATACAAATCATACCTTGCACTACCGTACCAACCTTACCCGGAGTATATCTGTCGGAAAGTCTGCCACTCACAAGATTGCCGACCACCATGCCAAAGCCTGCCAGAACCATCAATGCCGTCACGCTTTCAGCGCTAAAACCTGAGACATTTGTCAGCAACGGTGTAATGTAACTATACCAACAGAAAACCCCGCCATTGCCCAAAGCAGTCGCCCCCAATATCAACCAGGGAGCAGGTGTCTTTAAGAAGCGAAACTGACCTTTGAAACCGGTATCTTTCAGTCCCTCTATCACAGGAACCCACCGCCATATATAATAAAGGACGATCAGCCCCCAACAACCCACCAGCAAGAATGTCACCCGCCAAGAGAGCATATGGCTCAATGAAGTACCCAGCGGTACGCCAAACAAATTGGCAACCGTCATGCCTGCTATCATAATGGATACGGCTTCCGAACTTTTTCCCTCATCCGCCAGCTTGCCTGCCACAATAGATGCAACTCCAAAATATGCCCCATGCGGCAAGCCCGAAATGAAACGCGCTGCCAACAGCAACCAGTAATCGGGAGCCATTGCGGCACCCAGATTCCCCACCAGCATCAAGGCCATCAACACCAGCAGAATATGTTTCAACGGACGTTTGCGTGCCACAATCAGCATAGGGGCACCGGCACACACTCCCAGTGCGTAGGCAGAAATGAAATGTCCCGCAACCGGAATACTAATATTTAAATCTCGGGCAACATAAGGCAAAATACCCATCATTGTGAATTCGGCAATACCCAATCCTAACGTACCGAATGCTAATGCAATAAGACTCTTCTTCATCTGAAAAAATACAACCTATATAACAATCTTTTTACCGCCGCAAAAGTAATATATTGTACGTTCTTAAACTATTTATTTTATAAAAAACCAACTAAAAATTTGTACAGCACAAATATAACCTATACTTTTGGCCCTCCGAAAATATAGGACTTCTCCTATATATTACAATTCAATAACCAATTTGTATAACTAAAAGTTAAGAAGAAAAAGATGAAAAAGTTTGTAATCTTATTATTTGTTGCAATGGCTGCTTTATCAGCAAAAGCGCAGGTTTATGTTGGTGGAACAGTGGCTTTATGGCACAATGACGACCTTGACGCAACAACTTTTGCGTTGAATCCGGAAGTAGGATACAACCTGAACGAGAAACTGGCTATCGGTGGTGTATTGACATTTGCACACAGCAAGCTGGATGAAGGAAAATACAATGCCTTCGCCCTTGCACCATACGCACGTTACTCTTATTATGAAAACAAAGTTGTCCGTCTTTTCATTGACGGAGGACTGGGCTTCTCCACTCAAAAGGTAAAAGGTTTGGATTCCGTAAAAGGTTTTGAAATCGGTTTCAAACCGGGTATCGCCATCAAACTGAATGACAAGTTCAGCGTACTTGCCAAATGCGGTTTCCTGGGTTACAGAGACGATTATATGGATACGGAAAGCGGTTATGGCTTTGGCTTCACCAGCGAGGACCTTTCAGTAGGTTTCCACTATGAGTTCTGATTCATACCAAACATTGATATGCCAAAGGGGTGTTCCGCAGGAGCATCCCTTTTTTATTACCATGCCATCAGCAGCACAAGACACACGCACCCTGAGAAGAAAAAAACAAGGAAAAGGCGGTTCCGATAAATGTTTTTCCGCTTCCGATGGTACAAGCGCCTGCAATATTGTGTACTTTTGCAGTATCATAAAAAGAAAATGCAATGAAAAAGTTCGTAAAAGGAGTCCGGTTTACTCCTAAAAATTATTCCGATGAAGTAGAAGCTAAAATTCAACATTATAAAAGAGAAGGTTACAAACTACCGTCAAGACATTTATTGCGTACAGAAGAACAACTGGCAGGCATACGCGAAAGTGCAAAAATAAACACCGCATTGCTCGATTACATTTCAGAGAATATTCGCGAAGGGATGTCTACCGCAGAAATAGACCACATGGTATATTGCTTCACGACAGACCATGATGCCATTCCCGCCCCTTTCCTGTACGAGGGGTTCCCAAAAAGCGTATGCGTCAGCATCAATGACGTAGTGTGCCATGGCATCCCCAGCACCAAAGAATTTCTGCGCAGCGGAGATATTGTCAACGTAGATGTATCTACCATATATAAAGGATATTTCTCCGACGCCTCGCGCATGTATATGATCGGAGAGGTAAGCCCGGAGATGCAACGCCTCGTACAAGTAACCAAAGAATGTCGCGACCTCGGCATACAAGCTGCCCGGCCTTGGGCACGACTGGGCGACGTCGGCGCCGCCATTCAAGAACACGCCGAGAAGAACGGTTACAGTGTAGTGCGCGACCTCTGCGGACATGGCGTAGGCGTCAAGTTCCATGAAGAGCCGGATGTGGAACACTTCGGCAAGCGTGGTACGGGCATGCTGATAGTACCGGGAATGACGTTTACCATCGAACCGATGATCAACATGGGCACTTACGATGTTTTCATTGACGAAGCCGACGGCTGGACAGTATGCACAGACGACGGCCTGCCTTCCGCCCAATGGGAAAGCATGATCCTTATTACCGAAGACGGAAACGAGATACTGACGCAATAAGCATAAGCCCGCAGGCCGCAGGATATTCCCCGGTGCGGTACTCTCCGTACCAACCGTTGGTATTCCTTGTACCAACCGTTGGTATTATCGGTACCCAACGTTGGTACAACGGATACCACCCTTTGAAACAGAATTTTCAGTTCATTGCAACTATATTTCCCATACATCATTATGAATATCGTACTATTAGTCGTTGGAATTATCGCAGGAGCCATTATCGGCTATTTGACAGCCGGCAGAAAAGCCGCTGCCCTAAAAACACAAGTAGAAGCCGCCGAAGAGCGTGAAGCCTTACTGAATCGCACCGCCGAAGAACGTATCACCCGCGAACGCTCCATTGCGGAAGAGCGCTTGCAGGAGGCTAACCGCCAAGCCTCGGAACGCCTTAGCGCACAAGAACGGCTCTTTGCCGAACGCATTTCCGAACAGGCACGCAATCTCAATGAACGCCTTGTCCAGCAGGAACGTTCTTTCTGCGAACGCCTTGCCGAGCAGCAAAAGCAATGGGAACAACGCCTCACCCAGCAGAAGGAAGAGGCCGAAGCCCTGCACAAACGCATGAATACGGAGTTTGAGAACCTTTCAAACCGCATCTTCCAAAGCAAAACCGAAGATTTCACCAAACTAAATGCCGAACATCTGGGCAACCTGCTGCGTCCGTTGGACGAAAAGATAAAAGATTTCAAGGAAAAGGTAGAGCAAGTGTACAGCACCGAAGCCAAAGAGCGCTTCTCCTTAGGCGAGCGCATCAAGGAACTGGTGGAGCTGAACAACCGTCTCAGCGAAGACGCCAACAACCTGACACGCGCCCTGAAGGGAGACTCCAAGATGCAAGGCAACTGGGGTGAGATGATTTTAGAGCGCCTGCTGCAAGCATCAGGCCTGATTGAAGGCGAGCACTATTTCCGTCAGGAGTTTCTGAAAGACGAACGAGGGGAAGCTATTGTCAGTGAAGAAAGCGGACAAAAGATGCAGCCGGACATCCTTATCAAATACCCAGATGAACGTGAAATGATAATAGACTCCAAAGTGTCTCTCACTGCCTACGCAGCCTATACATCTGCCGAAGACCGGGAAGAGCAGGCACGTTGGCTCAAGGCGCATTTGCAGTCTGTCCGCAGCCACATCGATGAACTCAGCCGGAAGGATTATTCGCACTATGACATCAAATCGCCGGACTTCGTAATGATGTTCATTCCCACCGAAGGCGCTTATCTGCTTGCCATACAGAACGATGCCAACCTTTGGGAATACGCCTACAATAAGAAAGTCGTATTGATGAGCCCCACCAACCTCATCAGCGCCCTGCGTCTCTCGCTCGACCTGTGGAAACGGGAAAACCAAGTGAAAAACGTACAGGCTATCATCAAACGCGGTACGGCCCTGTATGAAAAGATAGTAGGCTTCACCGACACTTTCCTCACCCTCGGCGACCGCATGGCGACTTTGCAAAAAGACTATGACAAGGCGCTCAACCAATTGTCCGAAGGAAACGGAAGCGTAGTCCGCCAAGCAGAAATGCTGAAAGATATGAGCCTCACCCCCAAAAAGCGTATCTCGGCAAGACTGCTGCCTAAAGAAGAGATACAGGAAGAAACGGAAGATGAAGAATAAAACTCAAGGCCAGCCAAAGGAAGTTATTCAGCTTTCGGCAACACTATGTTCAGCACCACATATCCCAATACCCCAGCGAGCAACGTTCCTAAAAGCACGCCGAATTTCGCTTGGTTCAACAGTTCCGGATATGCATCTGCAAACGAAAGGTTGGCTATAAACAAAGATACCGTAAAGCCGATGCCTCCCAGCAGGGAAACGCCTGCTATATTTTTCCAATTCATGCCGGCAGGCATCAGAGCCAAACCACTTTTTATCGATAGCCACGTAAACAGATATATACCCAGGAATTTGCCCAAAAGCAGACCGGCAGCCACAGCCATACTTACATCTCCCACAATATTGCCGCTACCGCTGAATACCACACCGGCATTGGCAAAGGCAAACAAAGGTAAAATCACAAAGTTCACAGCCCCATGCAAATTGTCCTCCAACGACTGCAACGGGCTGATAACATGATCGGACGCACGTTCCACCTGTTTCAACGTAGCAATCTGCGCATTTGTCAGCACTATATTATCCGATTTGGAAGCAGGGAACTCCCCTATAATATCACGAATTCGCTTGATATATTTACCGGCATCCAGACGGGGACGGGCCGGTATCACGAATGCCAGTATCACCCCGGAAATAGTGCTATGTATGCCCGACTGCAAGAAGAGGTACCAAATTATTATACCGAAGAACAAAAAGAAAATCTTCTGCGTCACCCCCAACTTGCCCATATAATAAAGGAATATATACAGGATAGCCGCTACAATCAGGTATCCGTATGCCACGTCAGTACTATAAAACAGTGCAATCACCAATATTCCCCCGATGTCATCAACCACAGCAAAAGCAGTCAGGAATATCTTCAGGCTCAACGGAACACGCTTGCCCAGCAAACTGAGCACCCCCAAAGAAAACGCAATATCCGTAGCCATAGGAATGGCCATTCCCCTGGTTTCAGGAGTACCGGAAATAACCAATAACGAATAAATCAGAACCGGAACCACCATGCCGCCACATGCCGCGACAAAAGGTAAAGCAGCCTTCCGGAAAGAAGACAGTTCCCCTACCAGCAACTCACGCTTTATCTCCAACCCCACTGCCAGAAAGAACACTGTCATCAGACAGTCATTGATGAATTCTATCATTTTCAACGGATGCCCGCCATGCGAAAGTAAATTGAAATTACCGACACGCAGATGAAGTTCCTGAAGCAGGAAGTCCTGATATATCGGCGACAAAGAAGAGTTGGCTATGAGAGCAGCCAGAATAGCGGTCAGAAACAAAAGAATACTCGCCACTATATTCAGCGAGGAAATGTGTTTCACAGTACGTAGAATAATCATAAGTATTTGATTTAAGATTTTATCCTTCTCCGGAAAGAAGGTGTGTCAAAACTAACATTAACTATCATTTTACTCTGTCATTAGCTTCGCTCAAAACCTCTTCTGCCTTTTTTATTAAGGTATAGTCAGAGCGAAGCGAAGAATCTACTTTCTGTGTGAGTAGGAGAAGAGATGCTTCACTACGTTCTGCATGACAGACTATACATTAGCGTAAGAAATAAAAGATATTTTGAGCGAAGCTAATGATAGGCTTGTCAGAGTTTTGACACACCCTCCCTATAAACCTGACAGCGCCACTTTCCTCACCCACAACACAAATATAGCTGTTAAAATTAAATCAAGCACTATGTATGTGAATTATTTAGCAGCTAATCCAATTTCAGCACAGCCAGGAATGCTTTCTGCGGGACTTCTACGTTACCGATTTGCTTCATCCTTTTCTTACCTCTCTTCTGCTTTTCAAGCAGCTTGCGTTTACGGCTTACGTCACCTCCATAACATTTTGCAGTAACATCCTTACGAACTGCCTTTATTGTTTCGCGGGAAATAATCTTAGCCCCGATAGCCGCCTGAATGGCAATATCAAACTGCTGCCTTGGAATCAGGTCTTTCAGTTTCTCGCACATCCGGCGTCCCAACTCGTAGGCGTTATCAAAGTGAGTCAAGGTAGAAAGCGCATCCACCGGTTCGCCATTCAGCAGAATATCCAACTTTACCAGTTTGGACGGACGGAATCCGTTTGCATGATAGTCAAAAGAAGCATACCCTTTGGAAATACTTTTCAGCTTATCGTAAAAGTCGATAACGATTTCTCCAAGCGGCATGTCATAGTATATCTCCACACGATTACCGGAAATATATTCCTGTTTCACCAACTCACCGCGCTTACCCAGGCATAGCGTCATAATCGGTCCGATATAGTCCGTAGTAGTAATCACAGATGCGCGGATGTAGGGCTCTTCAATGCGGTCTATCAACGTTGGATCGGGCATGCTGCCGGGATTATGCACCTCGGTCATGTGTCCCTGCTTGTCATAAATGTTATAAGACACGTTAGGCACAGTAGTGATGACATTCATATCGAACTCGCGGTCCAAACGCTCCTGCACAATCTCCATATGAAGCAGTCCCAGGAACCCGCAACGGAAACCAAAACCCAGCGCCAATGAAGACTCCGGCTGGAAAGTCAATGAAGCATCATTCAGTTGCAATTTCTCCAACGAAGAGCGCAAATCTTCAAAATCTTCCGCCTCAATAGGATATACGCCGGCAAAAACCATTGGTTTCACTTCCTCAAACCCGGCAATAGCTTCCTTGCATGGACGGGCTATGTGGGTAATCGTATCACCTACCTTTACTTCTTTGGAAGTCTTGATGCCCGAAATGATATAACCTACGTCACCCGTACGCAATTCCTGCCGGGCCACCATATCCATTTTCAAAACACCTATTTCGTCCGCATCGTATTCCTTGCCCGTATTGAAGAACTTCACCTTGTCTCCCTTCCGGATGACACCGTTCACAATCTTGAAGTAAGCAATAATGCCCCGGAAAGAGTTGAATACAGAATCGAAGATCAGAGCCTGCAACGGCGCTTCCTCATCACCTTCGGGATGCGGAACACGCTCAACGACTGCCTCAAGAATCTCCTCAACCCCCATTCCCGTCTTACCGGAAGCGCGGATTATCTCCTCACGCTTACAGCCGAGCAACTCTACAATTTCATCCTCTACTTCTTCGGGCATGGCGCTCGCCATATCACACTTATTGATAACCGGAATAATCTCCAAGTCATGCTCGATAGCCATGTAGAGATTGGAAATGGTTTGCGCCTGCACGCCTTGAGACGCATCCACAATGAGCAACGCCCCCTCACAAGCGGCAATAGAGCGAGACACCTCGTATGAGAAGTCCACATGTCCCGGGGTGTCTATCAGGTTCAGAATATACTTCTCCCCCTTGTACATATACTCCATCTGGATAGCATGGCTCTTAATGGTGATACCTCTCTCCTTCTCCAAGTCCATATCATCCAACATCTGTCCTTCAGTCACTTGAATAGTATTGGTGAACTCCAGCAGACGGTCAGCTAAAGTTGATTTACCATGATCGATATGGGCAATGATGCAAAAGTTACGTATATTCTTTTTCATTTGTTTCTAAAATTTTGGTGTGCAAAGATACTAAAAGGAGAAGACAAAAAAAAATGCGTTGATAACATATCAAATGTATCAACGCATTTTTTATAACATTCCAATCTCTTTCTTAGTTCAGTTTTACAAACAGTTCGCCTTCAACTTCTTGAGTAGAAATTTTATCTTCTCTCAACAACCAGCCAAGACCCAGGAACAAATCTTTGTCTACCAATTTCGTAGCTTTCTTGATTTGCTTAGCAGTTAAACCTTCAGTTCCATTCAGTACATTCCAAATTTTTCCTGCAGTTTCACCAGCTTTCTCTTTCAACATTTTCTCTTTATTTTTAGTTAGACATGCTTAAAAATCCGTTTCCCACAAAGAAGAATCAGATTTTATTTCAGCGGCAAAGATAGTTATTTTTATGTTATATAACACGTTAACTGCCTTTTTTTTCGCTTTTCTGTCATAAAAACGGCTAATTTCTGCTTATTTCTGCTGTTTTTCCAAATACTCGGCCCATATTGTCGCCGCCTCTTCCACCATTTTCGCACAAGGACGCTTGGCATAATATTGTTCCGTACGCGCTTCGGGAGTGGAAGAACCTTCCGGTTTCTTCAATCCCAGCAACTCAGCGCAGATCATTGAACCGTTACGCTTCTTGAACTCTTCTGCAAGTTCCTGCACCAACGCATAATTGGCGGCTTTTCCCTCGCGGTCTTTACCGTCGACGGCGCCTTTTTCCAGTCCCGCCAGCAAAAACATACCACAGGCGGCGCCACAAGTCTGACGCATCCGTCCGATGCCCCCACCAAAGGAAGCAGACATCCGCAATGCCTGTTCTTCCGTAAAGCCATACATGTCTGCAAAAGCAGCCACTACCGATTGTGAGCAGTTGTACCCGCTTTTAAACAGTCCAACAGCTTTTTCTATTCTGTCATCCGTCATATCTCAATCTGCTATTTCCAACATCATAGGACAATGATCCGAGTGTACTGCATCATTCAGAATACGCGCATCTTTCAGCATCGGACGTACCGGCTCATTCACCATACAATAATCTATACGCCAACCTTTATTCTTCGCCCGCGAATTGAAACGATAGCTCCACCATGTATACTCCTGCTTGTCGGGATGAAGCAGGCGGAAAGTATCTATGAAACCTTCATTCAGAAAACGGGTCATCCATTCCCTCTCCTCCGGCAAGAAACCACTATTCGTGGCGTTACGGACGGGATCGTGAATGTCTAT
>OGXK01000396.1_pt1 | contig 22609 bp, 23 predicted proteins | sample 1576261 | NCBI WGS metagenome assembly OGXK01 (sample SAMEA3541581, study PRJEB24748) | human gut metagenome | biome: human gut; feature: human-associated habitat; material: faeces | place: China | collected 2012 | reverse complement strand
AAAAAATCCTTGTCCATGAAGCGGTCAAAAGTGAGGACGGAAGCCGGGAACAGGAAGTGGAAATCTTCTACCGCTTTATCGGCAAAATCGAATGACACATCTTGAGATACCCAACAATATCTTTAACTAAGGGAAACGGGCGAGACGATGCCCGATATCCTGCTGCTGCCGGCCTTGGCGGATTTGCTGCAGACGAGCACCGACGAGCTGCTGGGGCATCATCGGCAGTATGGAAAGACTGTCTATTCCGACCGGTATAAGGCCGACGAGTTTTATTGGGGCTTGGAGCCCAATGAAATGTGCTACGATATCCTGCGGCTGAAACCGCCGTCGCAGCGACGCCTGGTCCTGGATATGGGATGCGGCGAGGGAAAGGGCGCCGTGTTTCTGGCGCGGTGCGGGTACGACGCTGTCGGCTTTGATTTAGCCGCCGAAGGCATAGCCAAGGCGAAATGGCTGGCGAGCCAGCATCCGACGGCGGCGGCAGAATTCTTCCGGGCCGACATGCTGGAGTATGTGCCGCAGCAGGAATATGATATACTGTTTGCAAGCGGCGTGCTGCACTATCTTCCGCCGGATCGGCGAGGCGCCATCCTGCAGGAGTACCAGCGCTGCATCCGGCCCGGCGGCTTGTGCGCCTTGAACGTATTCGTCCAGAAGCCCTTCATTCCGCCTCCGCCTGACGAAGAAATCGACGGCGGTTATTGGCAGTCAGGCGAGCTGTTTTCGCTATTTGCCGATTGGAAATTCCATCGCTGCGAAGAAATCATCTTCGACTGCGTCAGCGGCGGCGCACCGCATCAGCATGCGATGGATATACTGATTGCCGAAAAAATCGTATAAGGCCGTCCGCTGCGCCATATTTGGATAGTGAGGGGAGATTGCGTATGTTTCATCTCATCGACTGGGAATCGTGGCCCCGCAGGGCCCATTTCAACTATTATTACAATCAAATCAAGTGCCGCTACACGCTGACGGCCCACATCGATATTGCGCCGCTGCGGGAGTTTCAAAAACAGCGGCGGCTGCGGTTTTTTCCTCTCATGCTGTACGCGAACATGCGGGCCGTCAATGAAAACCGGGAATTCCGCATGAGCTTTGACGGCGACGGCCGGCTGGGGTACTGGGATGTCGTCGTGCCCTGTTATACGGTCTTTCACGAAGAGGATAAGACTTTTTCTGATATCTGGAGCGAGTACGATGGGGACCTGCGGGCCTTTTACGACGGCGTTGCCGCAGACATAGAGACCTACAAGAATGGAGAAGGCTTCGTCAAGGCCAAGCCCAATCAGCCGCCTAATTTCTGTCCTGTATCGTCGGTGCCGTGGCTTCATTTCACGTCCTTTTCTCAGGATACGTACGCTGAAAACTCCCTCCTGTTTCCCCTCATCCGCTTCGGGAAATTCGAGGCTGCCGGGGAAAAGGTGCTGCTGCCGCTGGCCGTCTCAGTTCATCACGCCGTGGCCGACGGGTATCACACGTGCAAGCTGATCAACGACATCGAGGCTGCCGCCGCCCGTCTGGACAGGTATTGGCAATAAAAGTCCAGCCAGGGGGCATACGGTCCTGTAGATATTCCCTTGTGCATCGTGTACAATAGTACGTAGATACTAGACGCGAGAACGCATAAAGGAGTGACGTATGATGAAGCTGAAATTGGATGAAATCCTCGTAGGAAAAAAGATGGAGCCGCGCTATCTGGAGTACAACTGGCGCGACGTCGTATTGTACGCTTTGGCAGTCGGAGCCAAGCGGGACGATTTGATGTATACCTATGAGAAGTATTTGAAGGCCATCCCGACCTACGGTACCGTGCCGTACTGGGGGACGGTCAACGTCCGGCCGTATCAGTGGATGCCTCTGCCGGCGTCTATGCTGGCCAATGACATCATCAAGCCGACTATTTCCTTCTTGAACATGGACCACGAAATTATCATGCACCGGCCTATCGATCCGATTAAGGGAACCTTCCAGTACCAGGATGTTATTACAGACGTATACGACCGCGGCGAAGGCAAGGGCGCCGTCGTGCGCACGCGCATCGACGTGCGCGACGAGGCGGGCAACGACGTATGCACCAACTACTCGACGACCTTTTTTCACGAAGCCGGCGGCTTCGGCGGCGCGCCCATGCCCAAGAGCCCCGTCCAGATTCCCGACAGGGGTCCCGACGTTGAAATCGACGATTATATCAGCCCCGTGCAGAACCTCCTGTACCGCTTGACCGGCGATACGAATTTAGTGCACGTCGACCCGCAGTACGCCCAGAAGATGGGCTTTGAAACGTCGTTCATGCAGGGCCTGTGCTCCTTCGGCTTTGCCTGCCGCATGGCGATAGGCGCGCTGATTCCGGGCGAGCCGGAACGGATGACCCGCATGGCGGCGCAGATGACGTCAGTCTTGTTCCCCGATACGCCGGTTATGCTGCAGCTTTGGAAGATGGGTGAAGGAACGGCTTACTTCAAGCTGGTCAACAAGACGACGGGGAAGGCTGTCCTGAACCGCGGCGTTTTCGAATGGCGCAATTAAATTTCATTTGAAAATAAAAACGCAGGATTATAGCGATAAAAATAAAAAAATTTATATTGATGCAATAAAAATCTTTAAAGTATGTGAAAATATGTAATGTACCGCCAGAACGGAAGATAGGCCCTGTTTTTATTAAAAATTTAAGAAAATAGTCGAAATGACTATATATTGACAAGGGTTTCCGTGGTATATTATAATGAATTATAAATATACTTTACTGGATAAAAGCGCTGAGTATGTTTAATATTCAGCGCTTTTTTGTATAAAATATGAAAATAAACGGGAGGAATTTCAGATGATGAAAATCGATTTAAACAGCGATTTGGGCGAAAGCTTCGGCATGTATACTATCGGCAACGACAGCGACGTCTTGAATTACGTCAGCTCGGCGAATATCGCCTGCGGCATGCATGCCGGCGACCCCTTCGTCATGCACAAGACGGTGCGCCTGGCTCTGGAACGGGGCGTGGCAGTCGGCGCGCATCCGGGCTTTATGGATTTGAACGGCTTCGGCCGCCGCAATATCGTCATGAAGCCCGATGAAATCTACGATTTAATCGTCTATCAGGTCGGGGCCCTGTCGGCCTTTGTCAAGGCCGAAGGCGGCAGGCTGCAGCACGTCAAGCCCCACGGAGCCCTGTACAACATGGCGGCCAAGGATCAGGCCATGTCCGAAGCGATTGCCAAGGCCGTGTACGATGTCGACCCGCAGCTGGTGCTGTTCGGCCTGGCCGGCAGCTGGCTGGTCAAAGCCGGGGAAGCTGCGGGATTGCAGACGGCCAGCGAGGTATTCGCCGACAGGACTTATCAGGAAGACGGGTCGCTGACGCCGCGGACGCAGCCGAACGCCATGATTACAGACGACGCCGCGTCGATACGGCAGGTACTGACGATGATTACCGAAGGCAAGGTCCGTACGGCGACGGGCAAGGATATTCCCGTCAAGGCCGATACGGTTTGCATTCACGGCGACAGCCCGAAGGCCCTGGCCTTTGCCAGGAGCATCGGCGAGGCGCTGCAGAAGGAACAGATTCAGATAATGTCCTTTATACACCGGTAAGGGTGTCTTGAGATGAAGGAGGAAGAGGCGAGAGTATGAAAACTAAAAAAGGATTTGATTTCAGCGTGCTGATGGGCGCGGCCTTCCTGATGGCTACGTCGTCTATCGGCCCGGGATTTTTAACGCAGACGACCGTATTTACGGAGCAGCTGCTGGCCAGCTTTGGCTTCGTCATCTTGACGTCTATTATTTTGGATATCGGCTCACAGCTCAATGTATGGCGGGTCATCGGCATTTCGGGAAAGCGCGGCCAGGACGTGGCCAATATGGTCCTTCCCGGCTTGGGATACGTCGTGGCGGCGCTGATCGTCATGGGCGGCCTGGGCTTTAATATCGGCAACATTGCCGGCGCCGGCATGGGCTTCAGCGTCATCTTCGGCATGGATACGGTAACCGGTGCGGCCATCAGCGCAGTTATCGCCATTTCGATTTTCGTATTTAAAGAAGCGGGCGTACTCATGGATAAATTCACCCAGGTCGCAGGCGTCGTCATGATCGTGCTGACCTTGTACGTCGCCGTTTCTTCGGCCCCGCCTGTGGGAGAAGCGGTCATGAAGACCTTCGTGCCCGACGTCATCGATCCCTTGGCGATCGTCACCCTCGTCGGCGGCACCGTCGGCGGGTATATTACCTTCTCCGGCGGCCATCGCCTGGTCGACGCCGGCGTCGTCGGCAAGGAAGCGCTGCCGCAGATTACGCGCAGCTCCGTTACCGGCGTCTGCCTGACCGGCGTCATGCGCGTATTTCTGTTCCTGGCGACGCTGGGCGTCGTAGCCAGCGGCCTGCAGCTCGACCCGGCCAATCCGCCGGCTTCGGTATTCAAGCTGGCTGTCGGCGATATCGGCTACAAGGTCTTCGGCGTCGTCATGTGGTCGGCGGCTATTTCGTCGGTTATCGGCGCGGCCTATACGTCCGTTTCCTTTATCCGCACCTTCAGCCCTAAGATCGAAAACAACTACCGCTGGTTTGTCATCGCCTTCATCGTCTTTTCGACGGTCGTCTTCGCCTTCGTCGGCCAGCCCGTCAAGACGCTGATCCTCGTAGGGACGCTGAATGGTCTGATCCTGCCGGTTACGCTGCTGGTCATGATCATCGCGGCCCATAAGAAATCGATCGTCGGCGATTACAAGCATCCGGTGTGGATGAGCATTTTCGGCGTCATCGTCGTTATCATGACGGCGTACATGGGCGTGCTGACTATTATGAAGCAGCTGCCTAAATTGTTTATGTGACAGGGAGGCTGTTACGCTTGAACCATGAATTTACGATAAAACCGTTAGGCGAAGCCGGCGTCCTCGTGAATTTCGGCAGTACCATCAGCCCGGAAATTCACTGCAAGGTCAAGGCGCTGGCCGATTATTTGGAAACCCATCCCTTCGCCGGGATGATAGAATACGTCATTTCGTATACGAGCCTGGCCGTGTACTACAATCCCTTCGTCGTCAAAAAGCAGGCCGGTAAGTATAAAAGCGACTCGGCCCTGGAGATTACGTCGGCGTACCTCTGCAGATGCATGGAACAGCTGGCCGACGTACAGAAGGAAACGGCCCGGGTCGTGCAGATTCCCGTATGCTACGGCGGAGAATACGGGCCGGATATCGACTACGTGGCCCAGTACAATCATTTGTCTGTAGAGGAAGTCATCGCCATCCATACGGAGCCGGAATACCTGGTGTACATGATCGGCTTCTGTCCGGGATTTCCCTATTTGGGCGGCATGGACAAGCGCATCGCCACGCCGCGCCGCGATACGCCGCGCGTAGCCATACCGGCCTGCAGCATCGGCATTGCCGGCGAACAGACCGGGGGATATCCCCTGAGCACGCCCGGCGGCTGGCAGATTATCGGGCGCACGCCGATGGATATGTTTTCCTTGAAGAAGGAAGACGATCCGAGCCTGCTGCACGCCGGCGACATCGTGAAGTTTTACGCCGTATCGAAAGAAGAATTTGCAGCCTTAAAGGAGGAATACGGCCATGAGTCTTAACATTATCCGCCCGGGCCTGCTGACGACGATTCAGGATACGGGACGCTATGGATACCAGAAGATCGGCGTCATCCCTTCAGGGGCGATGGACGTGTATTCCCTGCGGCTGGCGAATATACTGGTCGGCAATGATGAAACCGAAGGGGCTTTGGAAATCACCCTCATGGGGCCGACGATCGAGTTTACGTCGGATACGCTCATCGCTATTACCGGCGGCGATTTCGGCCCGGTGATCGACGGCCAGAAGGTGCCCATGCACCGTCCCGTCGCCGTCAAGGCCGGCGCGATCCTGCGCTTCGGCCCCTGTGTCGTCGGCTGCCGGGCCTATCTGGCCGTGGCCGGCGGGTACGACGTGCCCGTCGTCATGGGCAGCAAGAGCACCTATCTGCGGGCTCAGTTCGGCGGGTTGGAAGGGCGGGCCCTGCGCCGCGGCGATTTGCTGAATACGAAGGAGCCCAGCGAGTACGGCCAGCAGATGATGTTCAACCTGCTGACCCGCGGCGCTCATTCCTTTACGCATGCCCGCTGGAGCATCAGCAAGGTTCATACGACGCCGGAGCGGCTGCGCAAGCCGATTAAGGTCATGGCCGGACTGCAGTACGACGAGTTTACGGAAAAGGCCAAGTACGACTTCTTCGGGACGGACTTTCTCATTACGACACAGTCCGACCGCATGGGCTATCGCCTGAACGGCCCTAAGCTGGAAATGAAGCGGCCCCTGGAAATGATTTCCGAAGTTGCCGGGCTGGGAACCGTACAGGTGCCGCCCAACGGCATGCCCATCATCCTGATGGCTGACCACCAGACGACGGCAGGCTATCCCGTCATCGGCCAGGTCGCCCAGGTAGACGTAGCCCGCGTGGCCCAGCTCAAGCCGGGCGACCGCATGTATTTCAGGCTGATCAGCAACGAAGAAGGCGAGCGTCTGTTTATCGACATGGAACGCTGCATGGAAAATATAAAGATTGCCGTCGCAGGCATGCTATAACTAGGAGGGATTTGTTTGTTATCGTTAGAAGAAATCAAGGAATTAGTACGAATTCTTGAAACGTCGTCCCTGAATAAGATGGAACTGGCCTACGAGGACGGAAAGGTCCTGCTGGAAAAGGGCGGCGCGCCCGTCGCCGTCGCCGTGCCGCAGCCGATGATGCCGGCTGTCCAGCCGCCTGCCGCCGCTCCGGCTGAAGCCCCGCAGCCCGGCGAGCACATCGTCGAAATTACGGCGCCTATCGTAGGCACCTTCTACAGCGCACCGGACCCCAAGGCGCCTCCCTTCGTAAAGGTCGGCTCCGCCGTGACGCCGAATACGGTCGTCTGCGTATTGGAGGCGATGAAGCTCTTTACGGAAGTCGAAGCGATGGTAGAAGGCGAGATTACGGAAGTGCTGGTAAAAGACGGTGAGTTCGTCGAATTCGGCCAGCCGTTGTTCAAGGTGAAAAAAGGCCATGTCGGCGCATAGAAAGGGCTTGGGCATATGTTTAAGAAAGTATTGATTGCCAACCGCGGCGAAATTGCCGTGCGTATTATCAAAGCATGTCACGAGTTGGGAATCAGCGCCGTCGTCGTATATTCTGAAGCCGACCGCGATTCCCTGCCTGTCCGCCTGGCCGACGAAGCGTACTGCATCGGACAGGCTCAGGCCAAGAAAAGCTATTTGGATATTGCCCGCATTATCGAAACGGCGAAGGCGGCTAAGGCCGATGCCATTCATCCGGGCTATGGATTTTTGTCGGAAAACGCCGATTTTGCCGACGCCTGCGCAAACTATCACTTCACCTACATCGGAGCCAGCGGTGAAGCTATCCGCCACATGGGCGACAAGGCCATGGCCCGCAGCACGATGAAGCGCGTCGGCGTGCCCGTCATTCCGGGAACGGAAGACGTCATCTGCGATGAAGACGAAGCGCGCCGCACGGCAGAAGCCATCGGCTATCCCGTGCTGATCAAGGCTACGGCCGGCGGCGGCGGCAAGGGGATGCGCATCGTCGAAGACAGCACGGAGCTGGTCAAGGCCCTGCGTCAGGCTTCGCAGGAAGCGGAGCGCTCCTTCGGCAACGCCGGCGTGTATTTGGAAAAATACTTATCCCATTCGCGGCACGTAGAAATTCAGATCATGGCCGACAATTACGGCAACGTCGTCTACCTGGGCGAACGGGACTGTTCGACGCAGCGCCGTCATCAAAAGGTCATCGAAGAAGCGCCGTCGCCCGTCGTGTCGCCGGACATGCGGAAGAAGATGGGCGAAGCCGCCGTCATGGCCGCCAAGGCCGTCGACTACAGCGGCGCAGGCACCATAGAATTCATCGTAGACGATACGGGAAATTTCTATTTCATGGAAATGAATACGCGCATCCAGGTCGAACATCCCGTCACGGAAATGGTGACGGGGACGGACCTGATCAAGGCGCAGATACTCGTCGCGGCAGGGGAAAAGCTGCCGTGGACGCAGGCCGATATCCGCATGAACGGCTGGGCCGTCGAATGCCGCATCAACGCCGAAGACCCGATGCACAATTTCATGCCATGCCCGGGGAAAATCACGCGCTACACGCCGCCCTTCGGCCGCGGTATCCGCGTGGACAGCGCCATGTACAGAGGCTGCGTCATTACGCCGTTTTACGACTCGATGATTGCCAAGCTCATCGTATGGGCCCCGACGCGGCTGGAAGCCATCGACAAGATGGAAAAAGCCCTGGCCGATTTTAAGATCGAAGGCGTGACGACGAATATTTCCCTCCAGCGGAAGATATTGACGACGGAAGCCTTCCGCTGCGGCCAGGTCAACACGAATTACTTAGAAGAACATCTGGAAGAGATTTTAAATACGTAGAAAGAAGGGAACTGTCATGGATTTAGCGAAAGCGTCTCCGGCAGAAGTGCGAAGCCTTATCCGGGCCGGAGAATTGGATAAGCCGACGAGCGGCATGTGCGCTCCCTACGCCCAGGCCAATATGGCCGTGCTGCCGAAGGAACTGGCCTTTGATTTCCTGCTGTTCACGCAGCGCAACAAGGTGCCCTGCCCCGTGTTGGACGTGACGGAAGCCGGCTCTCCCGTGCCGAAGCTCGTGGCTCCCAAAGCCGACCTGCGGCACGACATACCGCGGTACCGCATTTATCGCCATGGCGAGCTGACCGACGAAGTGACCGACGCCGCGCCGTTCTGGCGCGACGACTTGGTGGCCTTTTTGCTGGGATGCAGTTTTTCCTTTGAAGGCCCCATGATAGAGGCGGGACTGGAAATCCGCCACATTACGGACAATCACAACGTGCCTATGTACAAGACGAATATCGAGTGCGTGCCGGCCGGCGTATTTCACGGCCCCATGGTCGTGTCCATGCGCCCCATGAAGCCTGCCGACGCGATCCGGGCCGTGCAGATTACGACGCGCATGCCCTTCGTCCACGGCGCGCCGATCCACATCGGCGATCCCGAAGCCATCGGCATTTCCGACATCGACAAGCCCGACTTCGGCGAACGGTCCGACATCAAGCCGGGCGAAGTGCCCGTCTTCTGGGCCTGCGGCGTCACGCCTCAGGCCGTGGCCATGGCCGTGAAGCCTGAGTTCATGATTACCCATGCGCCGGGATACATGTTCATTACAGACGTCCTGAATTCGCAGCTATCCATCATGTAAGAGCATACTAAAAAAGCTGAATGCATACGCCTATAACGCGTGCATTCAGCTTTTTTTATAAAGTATTTAGGAAAACTCTTGCTTTGAAAGGGTGTAGATGACGGCGAAGCCGGCAGCCAGGGGAACGGCGGCGGATACGAGGGAGAGCAGGTCTGTCGGGACGCCGGGGAACAGCTCCCACATGGAGCCGAGGACGAAGCCTAAGATGATGAGATACGTCGCCTGGGGATAGCGGTTCATGGCCTTTTCCAGCAATTTCGTCGTCGCCAGGATGCCGGCGATGACGCCGCCGCCCAAGGGGATGAGCAAGGAAAAGGACAGGCTGCTGATGGCCAGCAGTATCTGGTCGTATACGCCTAAGAGATACAGCAGGTACGATACGCTGATGCCTGGCAGAATGAGGGCGATAGAGGCGACGAAGCCCGTCACGATCCACAGAATGAGGAAGAACAGGCCGCCGTCGGTCTGGGCGTGCAGCCCGTCTATAGGCGCGGCGGCAAACAAGGCGACGATGACCACGCCTAAGAGGATATACAGGACGGCCTTGGCCGACAGGCTGGAAATATTTCCCTGACGGAAGGTAATGGGGACGCTGCCGGCTACGGCGCCCAGGAAGAAGTACGACGTGGGAATAGGATACGTTTCCATGAAGTGGAGCAGCGGTTTGGCGAAGGCGATGATGCCGAGGCCGCCGCCGGCGGAGAAGGCGCACAGGAAGATGAAGGAGGCCTTATCGAGCCGCGTCAGGGCGCTGACGGCGTGAATGAGCTTGTCGTATATGCCTAATACGATGGCCATGGAGCCGCCGCTGACGCCGGGGACGAGCATCGTGCCGCCGACGATTAAACCTTTGAGAAACGTAACTATAGGAGAGTGCTTCATAATCAATATCGTGTCCTTTCTGTAAAGAGGGCGTATGTCGGTGTGTGAAGTACAGTCTTATTCCAGCATCATGCTGTGGGCGTAGCCCGTCGCGCCGTCGTATTCGCCGCCGAGGATTTTTACGAGGACGAAGCCTTTTTCATCGGCCGGGCTCAGTGATTTTACGTGCGTCGGATTCATAAAGACGATGACCTCGTCGGAGCGCACCATCTGGCGAATCAGCTCGACGTCGTGGTTTTGAAAGGCGTCGAGAAATTCTGGAATAGTCCTGGCGTCGCAGACGATGTAGGTGCCGCGGAGCATCAGGTACTCTTTATTCGTCTCGATGGCTGGAAAGGAGGGCTTTTGCTCCGGCGGCACGGCCTTGACTGAAGAGTACTGCGAAAAGTCGACGTGAGTCTTGGCGTTTTCCTGCAGCGAGTATAGATAGTAGCCAGCCAGAATCAGGCACAGCAGGACGAAGGGCAGGAAGAGGCGCTGCATATAGTGAGCGGCCTGTTCTAGTGTTTTGTGCGCATCAGCCTTTCGCTGCGTTTCTTCCTCCGTCGGTTCGTGGAGCGCGCCGGCCATGACGGCCGACAGGGGCAGCCCGTAGTTGCCGATGGGATACAGATTTTCCATCCAGTTCATGCCGCAGGCGCAGGCCATGGCCCGGCTGAGGGAATTGTCCAGGTCTACAGAAATGTTCATGTAATGCATAATCGATAAAAAAGAAAAGTTTTCCAAGTCGGCAATATAGGCCGCGGCGAGAAATTTCAGGTCGCGGACGTAGGCGTCTTCCATGGAAAAGGGCTTGCCGCTGGCTTCGTAGCTGGCCTTGATGGCCAGGAAGAGCTGTTCTGACGAATACGCCGAAAGGACGGCGTTTTTCAGCAATATCTTGATTTCACCGTCCCAGACGTCGGCGAAGGGCTGGCAGTCGGCGACCATGTCGGCCGTGATTTTGCGGCACGTAAACTCGTCCGTCGGCGGCTTGATCAAGAAGGTGAGACCGTGGACGCTGCCGTCGCTGATCCATGCCAGAGACAGGCGGCAAATGCTGTTTAAGTTGTCGTTGGCCAAATCGGCCGTCACGGCGATGGGCCGGTTCGGATGCTTCCGGGACAGCGATTCGAGCGTTTTCTGCATTTGTTCGTCAGACATGGGAACCCTTCCTTTCGTCTGTATTTCCATGGGAGCAGGCCGATAGGAAAAACGAGGTGCCATGGAACGGGATGGGCCGTTCCATTGTACCTCGCCGTATTAGCGGTAATTCTTGTGATACGGATGGGACGAGCGGGCCGGACGGTACGACGTCTGCGACTTGAGGCGGAAGTAATTGTGCTTTACCGTCTTGTTCTTGTCGTCCGTAATGGTGTTTACGTCGAACAGCTTCAGTGATTCGATAAAGGGGACGAATTTCTTGTAGCCGAAGTTGCGCACGTCGAAGTCGGAGAACTGCTTGCTCAGCAAATTCCCCAGGGTGCCGGAAAAAATCCAGCCGTTGTCGTCGGAGTTTTCTTCGGTCAGCTTGATGAGAGCCTGCTTGATGGTCAGGAAATCCTTGCCCGGCGTTTTTTCGTGAGCCGGTACGTAAGGCTGGGCCGCTACGGCTGTATCCGGCGTTGAAACAGGCTTAGCTTCTTCGCTTTCGTTTTCTTCCGCTTCTTCCAGCAGGACGTCTAAATACAGAAACTTGTTGCACGCCGAGATGAAGGAGCGGGGCGTCTTGCTTTCGCCCATGCCGAGAACGTATTTCTGCGATTCGCGCAGGCGCGATGCCAGGCGGGTAAAGTCGCTGTCCGACGATACGATGCAGAAGCCGTCGAGATGGCTCTGATACAGCAGGTCCATCGTGTCGATGATGAGGGCCGAATCGGACGAATTCTTGCGCGTCGTGTTGCTGTACTGCTGCACGGGCTGGATAGCGTTGTCCAGAATGGTGCTGCGCCACGAGGCCATCTGCGGTGTCGTCCAGTTTCCGTAAATGCGCTTGTATATGACGTCGCCTAAGTTGTTGGCTTCCGATAAGATGACGTCAATGTATTTATTGGAAATATTTTCCGCGTCGATGAGGACGGCTAATTTCATTTCATGATCCATAAATGTGATTCCTCCTGCCTGCTATTGTATCATTTAGGCCGGGAAAATAAAAGATATTGTGTTATGCCGATTACAGCAGGGCCTGCAGGCGGGCCGTCACGGCAGCTGGGTTCGGCTCGGCGCTCAAATCGGCAATGGGCTGGGCTCCGACGTAGAGCATCTGTCCCTGTGTATGGACGGAGGCCGTCGGCCGCTTGTTCTGATGGTAGACGGCGGCCAGGTTGCCGGCAACTAGGTAGGCCTGTTCCCGGCCGCTCATAGAGGCCGTATCGGCCGGGGCGAACCATTCCTTGCCGCGGATGGAAATCATGCCCGTTTCGGCGTCGACCTTGACGACGTTGTTGCTCCATTTCGTTAGGGTCTTGCTGTACGTGTCGCGGCGGCTGACGTTGGTCGGATGGTCGTTGAACAGCTCCATGACGCCGCTCGTCTTGACGGAGCCGCCCTTTTCCAGCATGCGCTGCCATAAGGCGGCGCCCGCGCCGGGGTTGTAGCCTGCGCCGACGGCGTATTCGAAGGCCAGCTTGTCCGCTTCCTTTTCCATGGGCTTGGTGACCAGGTTAGCCGTGCCGATTTGCGACAAGATAGCTGAACCGAGCTGGGCCGCGCTGCCGTTGGCTCCGGCCAGCGATGCCAGTAAATCGAGGGGCATGGATTTCTTGACGCCTTCGATGGGATGGTTTTCCTGGCCGTGACCCATTTCGTGAGCCAGGACGAAGGCGACTTCGTTTTCATTGTAGTTCAGGGGCTCAAAGAGGCCGATGTTGACGCTCATGTTGTGGCCGATGGTACAGAAGGCGTTGAAGGACGTGTCGTTGTTGACGAAATAATTGTACGGCTTATCCAGGATGGACGGGTCGATGGCCGCGACGGAGCGGGACAGGTTTTCCATGACGCGGGCCGTCATGGCGTTGGCCTGAGGGTCGTAATTGACGCCGTACTGGGCCTTGACCTGCTCCATGAATTCGTCGCGCCCTTCATTGTCCAGATAGCTGAGCTGCTTATTCAGGCTGGCGTACTGTACGCCGGCTCCGATGATCGTGCCGATGGCGCCGAGGTTAATGGCCTGGACTGGCGCGGCCGGTGCGGCGGCTGTGCTGAGGGTGATGCAGATGGCGGCGCGTATGGCCGCTCGTTTCCATGATGATGCGGACATGAGAGGTATCTCCTTTCTCCTGCGCGGGCAGGACATAAGAATCATAACCTAGCTAGTATATGTGTATTATATCATGGATATGATACAGTTTTATTTAGTTTTAGGAAAATACGTCATTTGTGGAAATAGAATTTTTGCTTTATAATTGAATTTAAACAAGAGTGATAAACGGGAGGAATATACGTGGAAAAAATGAAGCTTTCTGTAGGTCAGAGAGTAAAAGAAATACGCAAGCAGCAAAAGAAAACACTGCAGAATTTAGCGGAAGAAACGGGGTTGTCGGCTGCCTACTTAAGTAATTTGGAGCGTAATGTTATTAGTCCGACACTGGATCAACTACAAAAAGTTTGTTTTTCATTAAATATAAATATCACGGATTTATTATCTCAAGGAAAGAAGCGAGAAAGCCCGGTTGTAAAAAAAAATGAGCGAAAACTATTTTTTTCCGAGGGCGATAAAGTTAAATATGAAATGTTGTGTGATGGAAGTTATGATATCGAAGGTATTTGTATTACAACACAGTGTGGGTTTAACTATGAACGGACTTCATGGGGACATGAGTACGATGAAATAGCTATTGTTACTCAAGGAGAAATGTGTGTGGAGATGTTAGGACAAAAGTATTATTTAGGTGAAGGTGATAGTATTTATATAAAGAAAAATACATTACATACATTTAAAAATATTGGTGATGAACCGTGTGTTAGCTACTGGTTTTATAAAAAGAAATAGTAATGGCTGTGAAGATAATGCATTCTGACGAAATGAGTTGGAATGCATTATTTTTATAATTGTACATAAAACCAGACATAATTTTCATAATGATAAAAATATTATTGACGAAATGAGGATTTCTGTATATACTTTAGTTGATAAATACACTATTATAAAAAAATATGTGAAATATATATAATTGTAAAAAAATAACATTCATATATTTTATATTAGGAGTGGATATCATGAGTAAGAGCTTTTTAGGACAAGTGTATTTGTTTGTCGCTTCTGCATTAGGATATTTAATCGGCGGCGGTTTTATGAGTGGGCAAGAGACGATTCAATATTTTGTACCATTTGGATATAATGCCGTTTTAGTAGGTCTAACCTTCAGCGGTATTATTATTTTGACAAATTTGGGATTTATTTATGCTGGAAAGCATGGGCGTTGTACTAAGGGAACAGAAGTTTATGCCTATTTTTGCGGTTCGTTTATCGGTAAAGTTCTCGAGTGGTTTTCCCTAATATTTTGTTTCAGCATGTTTGTAGCAGAAGTAGCGGCCGGGGGTTCGGTCCTGTTTGAACAATATGGATTGCCCATTGTTGTCGGTGCTGTATTCACTGCTGCGCTTACAGCAATTACTGTTTCGATAGGATTAAATTCTGTTTTAAAATCCTTGGGGATTATCATGCCGTTTTTGGCTGCATTTGTAATTATTGTTGCTGTAGCCACATTAATTACTAGCGGCGGTGTCATTGAGGCAAATGTTATAAAAATTGAAACAAAACAATTTGATTTGTTACAAGTTGCGCCAAACTGGTTGTTTTCTGGTGTTGCATTAGTAGGGCTTATGGTTTTGTTCTTGTCTTCGTTTTCGGCTGATTTGGCTACGAAATTTCCTATTAAGCCACTGATGATTGGTCAAAGTATCGGATTGTTTTTATATGCTGCACTTGATGTGATGTCAGCCTTTGCAATAACTGCCGAAATTGAAACTGTTGTAGGTCGGCAAATTATTAACCTGTTTTTAGCTAAAGCCATCTGGACTCCTTTGGGTACCGCGTTTGGCATTCTTATTTTCTTTGCTATCTATACTATTTCTACCCCGCTGGTATATGTCATAGCTACAAAATTTTCAAAAGAAGGAACGAAAAAGCATAAAATTATCGTCTGGGCTGTATCTGCTGTAGCATTGGTTGGTGCAGTAGCCTTTCCATTTGACATTATTATTAATGCTGTATATATTGTAAGCGGATATGTAGGTTCTTTTATTGTTGTAATGATGGCTATTAAGTTTATACGAATTTTCTTAGTGAAGAAGAGTTAAGCAAAGTGTAAAAAGGAGAGTTATATGAGTGTCCATAGTATATTTAACGATGTATTAGGGCCAATTATGTGTGGGCCCTCGAGTTCTCATTCGGCAGGCTGTGCCAGAATTGGCCTAATGACGTATAAGTTATTTGGCCGGGATATTCGCAAGGCGAATGTTGTGTTTGACATTCAGGGGTCATATCCGGAAACGTACCGCGGCCAAGGGTCTGATTTTGGTTTTACCGGAGGGCTACTGGGTTTTACGACGGATAATCCGGAACTGAAAGACGCTGTACAGATTGCCGCATCTTCTGGAAAACAAATCTGGTTTTCTCAGGAAATGTTATCAGCAAGGCATCCCAATGAAGCTCGCATTAATGTGTACGATGAATATGACGAAATTGAATTATCTGTTTTGACCTTTTCTACAGGCGGCGGCATGTTTGAAATTGTCGAGCTGAATGGCTTCCCTGTGCACATTGATGGAACAGAGGAACAGATATTTGTCTGTACAACCAGCCCAGGTCATCGCGTTCTGGATTCTGTCCTAGCGACACACCATGTTGTCGTACAGCATGCAGAACGGGATGGGCAGACGTTGTATTGTATATCCGGTGCAGATATGGCATGCCGGCGTGATATATTAACTTTACGGGAGGATGAATCCATTGTGTGGATTCGGATTGCGCCGTCTATCATGCCGGTTCCTATGCGACGAGAAAGAACGCCTGTTTTTGAAACGGCGGTAGATGCGCTGGCATATATGGAGGAGACTCAGTGCGAACCGTGGGAAGCCGCCCTTGATTACGAAACCTCGATTGGTCAAGCAACACGGCAAGATATATGGCAGTTGGCAAAGAAGACCTGCGATATTATGAAAAGAGCAACCGTGCCGCCTGACCCAGAAAATACTCCGCTATTTGGTTTTCTGCCATATCAAGGGCAGCGAATGCAGGCTGTTGCCGTAGAGCGTGCGTCTGTATCGACCGGCATACTAAACAAGGTGGCTTTGGCAGCGATTGCTGTAATGGAAAACAGCTGTGCTCACAATGTAGTCGTCGCGGCGCCTACTGCCGGTTCTAGCGGTGTGATTCCCGCTGGTATTATCACCTTAGGTGAAGCTATGGGACTGTCTGAAGAACAGATTATCAGAGGATTGCTTACAGCCGGTTTAGTCGGTGCCTTTATTGCCAATCGCGCTACGTTCGGAGCAGAAGTCGCAGCCTGTCAGGCTGAAAACGGTGCTGCCAGTTGTATGGCTGCTGCTGGCATTGTGACCCTGTTGGGCGGCACAGCCCAGCAGGCTTTCCAGGCAGCGTCGCTGGCACTGCAGAATATGCTGGGTCTCATCTGTGATCCTGTCGGTGGCCTGACAGAAATTCCCTGCATTAGCCGTAATGTTAGTGCTGTAGTTAATGCGGTCATGGCAGCTAATATGGTGTCCTGGGGATTTGATCCCGTGATTCCCTTAGATGAGACGATTGCTTCCATGTATCAAGTGGGACAACAGCTGCCGGCGTCATTGCGGTGTACTTGTCAGGGCGGCTTGTGCCAAACGAAGACGGCACAGCGAATCGCCTGTGATATGGCTGCACACCGTAAGTGATAGGGGCAGAGCTATGCCAGGATTCTATACAGCGGAGAATCCTGGCATAGATAGCTTGCTAATTTTTGCTTTTCATAAATATTTTGCTGTGGAATTGACAGTTTCGGCTACATCATATAAACTTTGGTGAAAATATACGCAACATTATATGAGAAATAAGAGGAGGGAGTATGAGTATATCTTGTAACAACAAGAAGATGGCGCCGTTTTTTATTATTGCTGCCGGCATCTGTTGGGGCGTTATCGGGATTTTTTCCCGCCAGCTGGCGACGATAGGATTTTCGCCGGTTCAGATTGCCTTCGGTCGCTCTTTTGTGACGGCGGCGGTCATGGTGTTGTTTATGGCCGGAACGAGGGCGTCGGAATTGGCGATTGCCAAACGGGATATATGGATGTTTCTGGGGACGGGCTTGTGCAGCATCGTCTTTTTCAACATTTGCTATTTCACGGCCATTCAGATGACGACCTTGTCCATGGCGGCTATTTTGCTGTATACGGCGCCGAGCATCGTCATGGTTCTGTCGATTTTGTTGTTTAAAGAAGCCTTTACGCCGGTTAAAGCCCTGTGTCTGGTCCTGGCCTTTGCCGGATGCGTTCTGGTCAGCGGTCTGGGCGTGGGACAGGTCAACGTTCCCGGTGTTCTGGCCGGATTGGGAGCTGGCTTTGGCTATGCCTTGTATTCGATTTTTGCCCGATACGCCCTGGCGAAATATACTCCTTTTGCCGTGACGACGTGGACCTTTGTCGTCGCCGCGGCAGGGCTTATCGGATTCAGCCATGCTGGACAGATTGCCGCTGTTGTTTTGAATGTGCCGGAAGCGGCGGCACTGTTTGTTTTGTTGGGCATCGTGTCGACGGCCTTGCCCTTCGGTTTGTATACGTTGGGACTCAATAAGATGGAAGCGGGGAAAGCGTCTATTCTGGCCTCTGTTGAACCCTTGACGTCTACTCTTGTTGGCGTCTTAATTTTTCACGAAGCGCTTACGATAGCTGGTCTGGGCGGCATCGTTTGTATTCTGGGAGCCATCGTGTTGCTAAATCGAAGTGTGTAAAAGAAGCGAAGACCAGGGGGGATATACCCAAAGTCTTCGCTTTTTTATCTGCAAAACGCTGTTATTTTGTTTCTGCTGATGCTTCTGCTAAAGACAGCCCCTTTGTTTCTGGTGCTAATAAGACACATAATAATAAACCTAAAGCGGTAACGCCGGTCATAAGGAACATTGTTACGGAGAGTCCTAATCCATCTAACAGAGACGGCATGGCGAAAGTTCCGAGAAAAGCGCCGATGCGGCTGATGGCTGTCGAAGCTCCGACGCCAGACGCGCGGATTTCTGTTGGGAACAGTTCATTGGGATATACGATGACAAAATCATTAGGCGCACCGGCAGCTAATGCATATAGTGTAAAGGCAAAGATGATTATTTCAATAGAGCCCTCGGTATTAAAACTTAATAAACCGATACCGAGTGTCATGATGGCATACGTGGCGATAATTAATGGGCGGCGGCCAAATTTTTCAATAAGGACTAAGCCGAGGATAATGCCTGCCGTAAATATACCGTTCAAGACAATATTGCCCAAAATAGCGTCGCTACCATGCGCTAAATTAAAAGATTCTAAAATACGGGGAGCAAAGGTGTAGATGGCGAATAGCGGTAAGACTGCGCAAGTGTAGAAGCCGCCGCAGAAAATGAGACGTTTCAAATAAAAGGGAGTCAGCAATTTTTTATAAGAAGTTTTGACGACTGTTTCTCCATTGTTGCCTAAATCAAGAGCTTCTTCATTATAGGTAGTGCCATACACTTTTTTCAAGATTGCGTAGGCTTGAGCGCGATGGCCTTTATTAGCCAGCCAATAAGGCGATTCGGGAATGGTTAAACGGACAAAAAAGAGGCATAATGCGGGAATAGCGGCGCTGCCTAACATCCATGTCCAAGTGTTAATACCGTCGAAGAGTAGATAGCCCACAACATTAGCGCAAAACGCGCCGACAAACCACATAACTTGTAGACTACCAAGGAGAACGCCTCGTTTTTCTTGAGGTGAGAATTCTGTTAAGAGAGGCTGACCAATGGAATAATCTGCGCCAACGCACACTCCTAAGAGAAACCTAAGGATGACTAATTGTTCCGGACTGGATATAAACATTTGTAGAATAGAAAGCATAGCCGTTATAGCAGCGTTAAAGATAAAGAGTTTGCGGCGTCCAACTTTATCTGTAATATAACCAAAAATAGATGTACCTACGAAGAGGCCTAGTAAAGAGCCTGCTCCAATTAACCCCATCCACCATGAATTGAGATGAAGAAAACTTTCTAATTGAGTCAAAGCTACACCAATAATGACGAGGATGTATCCATCCAGAAAAAGACCTCCGCCGCAGGCAAAATACATTTTGGATAAAAAACTGGGAGAACATTTATTATATACTGCTGCCTGTTCATTCATGATTTTTACCTCCTTATGTGTCAATAGTATGGTCGGCTATGGCAATTGCGGCGATTTCTACGCGCAAATTATCCCAAATACCAGCGACTACTGTTTTTCGTGCTGGAGGACACTGCGTGCCAAAGAAAGATGCATATACTTCATCCATTGCTTTGAAATCAGCCATAGAGGCAATGGAGATATTGCAGGCCATCACATCGTCCAGAGTCAACCCTAAGTCTTCTAGTAGGGCTTGTATATTGGTGAGTACGCGGCGAGTCTGCGATGCCATATCGTCATTAATATATTGACCGGTGATGGGGTCAAAAGAAATCTGACCAGAAATAAACACCATATTTCCTTTTATTGTCACTTGAGAAACTGATTTTCCGGGGACATATGCGCGTTGAGATGTAAATTTTTTCTTCATGATATATCCGCCTTTCTATAAAGTGTTTTAAAATGCTAGAATGTTATTTTTTTATGATAATAACTTCACCGGTATTACCGTTTACTTCGAGGTAATCGCCTGTTTTTACCAAAGAGAAAATGTCTGTCAAGTCGGCGACAGCTGGAATTTCCAGCGCCGCAACCGCTACGCCACAGCGAGAATCCATGCTGGAAAATACCCACCCGGCGGGAGAAAAGCCTGCGACAGCCGCTGAGTGAAAGTGACCGGACCAACCCGTCGATCCTTTTCCATACGGTAAAACAAGAATTTTGTCTTTGATACACTGCCCCTGTTCAGGATGACCGTCTTCTATAATTTTACCAGTCGTGTCGCTTACGCCGGACCACCCTTGAATGCTTTGGGGGCAAACTATAGCTTCGCCGGCGGCCTTTCCTTTATATGCTGGTCTTCCCTGTAATTTAATTTTTTCCATTTTTGTCCTCCCATCTGCCGCGTATAGCAGCTTCAATACAGCTTTGTGTGTCACCGTAGAAAACCTTACAATTCCTATCATTTAGATCAGTGTGAAGGTAATGCGCTTGTTTTGCTCCGTCTGTTAAGAAGCCTGTTGTTACCCGGTCTAGGGCTGTTCTGCCGCAAACCATGGGGCAGCTACTGTTTAAAAGATATGCTCCGGCGTCGAGAATGATTTGTTCGTATCCATTTACTTTGGCTAGTTGCTGGGTACTCATGTCTGTCCAAATTTGGAGTAGTACGCTGTCGGCTACTTTGCGTCCTTTTAACATCATGGCTACTTCGCGTACTTCTTCTAAAGAATAATGGGGACATCCCAAGGCTATCATCTGAACGTCGGCGCTGCCACTGTCACAGACTCCGGCCAGTGTTTCGTTGTAATCTTTCTGGGTAATCGTGAAGCGGTGCACCGGTTCGTGCCCGTTAAGGGCTGCTTCTAATGTAGGGGCTTCAGCGGTGATGCCTACGATGTGACATATTTCGCAACCACTTCTGGTTGCTAAGGAAGCGAAGAAGCGCTTTAATTTATTTTGGTCGGGACGGGAAAAATTTCCAATTAATACGGGACGAGGATTTGCGTCAGTTAGCATGCGGCCTAAAGTCTGCCCGATAATATCCCAGTCCATCGTGGTCTTGCTTTTGCATTGAATGTCAACGACATGGGTGGCATACCGATTTTCTGCAATGTGATTTCCCCATAAAGGTGTGCGTCCGCAGATGGCCGACCATGCGGCTGCTTCTAAACCATCAGCATTTCCGTAAGCTCCGAAAACGGAGTTGCTCCAAAGAATATTGCTTGATTCCGTAGATACAAAATGTTCGCCGCGAAGCGGAATCCAGCCGTTCAGATAAGGAGTGCAACTGCCGGCGATCGTAACTCCGACTTCGCGAGTTAAATCTAAAAATTTTCGATTCTTGTCAAATACGTCTTTTGTTAAGCCGCAGGGTTCATAACAGTATTGATCGCAGGGGCCGGAACAGGTTTGTGTATAACATTCTGTGCTAAAATCATCTAATTGATATATTTCATCGCTGCAAAGAACCATTTTAGAAAAAATTTTGTTATAATCATCTGATTGAATTGCGTCAAGATATGGATGATAACCAAAGTAAACTGTTGCTTTCGTCACTTTGCATAGCTCTTGAGCTCCTAGGGCTTCCGCATAGTCTATTATTTTTTTGATTGCCCGCTGTTTGAATGGCCCCATTTCTCCGTTCAACATTTTTTGTTCGTACTCTGATAACTTGATCATTAGAAAACTCCTTTCTTTATCCTTATTTATTTTATATGTATAAAATAATGATCCTTTCCTCTCTTTATTTTTTTATTACTATAAAATATTGTTTTTATAAAAATAAAAATATATTACTGTTTGAGTTTATTTTACTACATAATATGCGATGGATCAACGAATTATTGTTAAAATGTGTAAAAAATATTACTTAAAAAGAATGCATGATTTTTATATATATAAAAATCAATACAAAAAGCAATTTTATTTATGTGAAAAATATAAAATAGTATATTTGACATAATGTTGAATTTATAAGAAAATACTCTATTATATACAATAAAATTATTTTCATTGAAAAATGGTAAAAGGAAGAAGAATAGATGGATGATAAACTTGGCACGATTTTACGTAAATATAGAAAGCAACGGAATATAACATTGCAAGAATTAGCGGACAAAACAGGACTTTCTACGGCGTATATAAGTTTATTAGAACGGAATATTACTAGCCCTACCCTTAAAAATTTAAACGCTATTTGCCAAGCGTTAAATACTACGATGGCTAGCCTTATTAGCGAGTTGGAAGCGTCCGATGATGCGATGGTTAAAAATGATGAGAGGGATATTATAACGAAATCGGAAGGATATACATATGAGCTGGCGACGAAAGTAAAAGACGGTATGAAATGTGTAGTTATGACAGTGTTAGATAACGAATTACATGTATCTAATCCCCATATTGTTGATGAAATAGGATTTATCATTAGTGGCACATTAAAACTTACTCTTATGGGGACGGAGTATGATATGATGTCGGGGGATTGCATTTATATCAGAGCAAACCAACCTCACCAATATGTAAAGACGAGCGAGGAGCCTTGCGTAAGCGTTTGGGTATATGATGCGGTGTCTGCAAATATTTATCCGCCCGTGACGCGGCAATAGCGTACAAAAAAAGACTTGCTAAAACTCATGTTGGATGAACTGACCCCCAAAAGTTAGACCAAAAATCTAACGATGGGAGGTCAGTTTTTTTATGGCGAAATACAGTTACGAATTT